>Ga0210086_1000065_pt1:0-52500 | contig 66936 bp, 56 predicted proteins | sample China_Galinas_PW_3_FD_184867 | JGI IMG/M metagenome (GOLD analysis project Ga0210086, IMG submission 184867) | Wetland microbial communities from San Francisco Bay, California, USA, that impact long-term carbon sequestration - China_Galinas_PWB_D2... | ecosystem: Environmental > Aquatic...
ATTCTTGCTGCGTACGATGTTGTATGCACGCGCCACTTCTGGTGATAGCTGGTCGGTCGACTGGGCACTGAAATGGACGACATGCTCGCCGATGTCGGCGCTCGTCACTCCGGCCGGCTCTGCCTCCGGAATCTGCGCCGAATCGTTCGGACCGCCGCAGGCGGATGCCATCCCGAACACGGACAAAGCGATCATTATTGTTCTGCTTCTCATGATTCCTGCCCCCTCCCCGGCGCAACGACTATAAACTATTTGCCGCTCCCATGCTCACACCCCGTAGGGGCGTAACGTCCCCAGAAATATGGCGACTGCCTGCAACAGGATGATCGCGAACACGGGCGAAATGTCGAGGCCGCCGAGCGGCGGAACGAGCCGTCGGAATGGCCGCAGCACGGGTTCCGAGAGCGTTGCGATGAATGCCGTCGCCGGGTTGAAGGTGCCCGGCGCGATCCAGCTCAGGATGATGTGGATGAAGATCGCGAACGTGAACAGGCGCAGTGACAGCAATGCCAGGTCGATCGCGGAGGTCAGGGCGACCGGCAGGATCGCGGGCGGGATTTTTCCGATCGCCAGGATGACCAGGATCGTCAGGTACTGCAGTGCGAAGGTCACGATGACGGTCGCCGAATCGAGTCGGCCGATCGGCGGCACGATACGGCGGACCGGGACGATCAGCGGCGAGGTCAGCCGCAGTATCCCCTGTGCGATCGGATTCCGGAAATCGGCGCGCAGCCAGGGCAACCAGAACCGCAGCAGCATGACCAGCAGATAGAGCTGCGCGAGCGTCGCAATGATGAAAGTGAGTGCCGGCCTCATGACGATTGCGAGGCGTGAGCCTCGTCGGCCAGTTGTCCGGCGCGCGCCCTCGCGCTTTCGAGCGCCCGTGCGAAGACGCCGCGCACGTCGTCTGCTTCCAGGCTGTCGAGCGCGGCCGCGGTGGTGCCGCCCGGGGAACGTACCCGGCCGATCAGGTCGGCCATCGGCTCCCCGCTTCGCGCGGCGAGCGCGGCGGCGCCGGCGGCCGTCCGCGTCGCGAGCGTGCGCGCCGCCGGGGCATCGAGGCCGAAGCTCCGGGCCGACTGTTCGAGCATTTCGATCAGCAGGAAGAAGTAGGCGGGTCCGCTGCCCGAGACCGCGGTGACGGCGTCGATGTCGCTCTCGGTGTCCACGCGCACGACCTCGCCGACCGCGGCCATGATGTGTTCGGCCGCCCGCAGGCCGGACTCGCCGGCGGCCGGGTTGGCGTACAGGCCGGATACGCCGAGGCCGAGCAGGGCGGGCTGATTCGGCATGACTCGCACCACCGCGAGAGCGCCGCCGAGCCACGCGTCGATGTCGCTGCTGCGCACGCCGGCGGCGATCGAAACGATCAGCGGGCGGGCTGCCTGGACGGCCGCGGCAAGCTCCCCGCAAACCGCGGGCAGGACCTGCGGCTTGACGGCAAGCACGACAGCGTCTGCCGCCGTGACCACGCTGCCGTTGTCATCGGCGATGTGGACTCCGGGGAGTTGCTCTGCAAGGGTCTTGCGCCGGTCGGCGAGCGGTTCCGATAGCAGCAGGTCCCGCGCCTCGAAGCCCCCGGCAAGCAAGCCGCCGGCGATCGCTCGCGCCATGTTTCCGCCCCCGATGAAACCCACTTTCATTGTTCTCGTTCTCCCGGCCTTGGGCCGAACACGGCCGTGCCGATGCGCACGATTGTAGCGCCTTCGGCGATCGCGGCACGGAAGTCGGCGCTCATGCCCATCGACAGCGTGTCCATCTCGACGCCTTGCCCGCGCAGGGTCTCGGCGAGTTCGCGCAGGCGGGCGAACGGTACGCGCTGCGCATCGAGACCCTCCCGGATCCTGGGCAGGCACATCAGCCCGCGCAGGCGCAGGCGCGGCAGGGACGCGACGGCGCGGGCCAGTTCGGCCACCTCGTCGGCCGCGATGCCCGACTTACTGGCCTCATCGTCCACGTTGACCTGCAGGCAGACGTTGAGGTCGCCGCGCTCCGCCGGGCGCTGCTCGCTCAGGCGCCGGGCGATCTTGAGCCGGTCGACCGAATGGACCCAGTCGAAGTGTTCCGCGACGACGCGGCTCTTGTTGCTCTGCAGGTGTCCGATGAAGTGCCAGATCAGCGTGTCGTCAGCCACGGCTCGAATCTTGTCAACACCCTCGCCGGCCTGATTCTCGCCGAATTCGCGTTGTCCGGCCGCGGCCGCTTCCACGACCCTTGCAGCCGGCTGCTTTTTGCTGACCGCGAGTAACCTGACTGCCTGCGGCTCGCGGCCCGCATCCAGCGCAGCTTGTGTCAGCAAATCGCGGATTTTCCGCAAGTTTTCCGTGACTCCAATCACGTTTTAGTCCCCGCGCTTCGCTATACTAGGCGTCGAATCCGTCCGGGTTATGGTAAGTCCGGGTCCAAAGTCCACGAGGGAGAGGTATGGCCGTCGACGTTGCCCAGTTGTTGTCGTTCACGGTGAAGAACAACGCATCCGATCTGCACCTGTCCGGCGGTGTGCCGCCGATGATTCGTGTCGACGGCGACATCAAGCGTATCAACATGCCGGCGCTGACGCACAAGGACGTCAACGGCATGGTGTACGACATCATGAACGACAAGCAGCGCAAGGACTACGAAGAATTCCTCGAGACCGACTTCTCGTTCGAGATCCCGAAGCTCGCGCGCTTCCGCGTCAACGCCTACAACCAGAATCGCGGCTCGGCTGCGGTGTTCCGGATCATCCCTTCGGAGATCCTGACGCTCGACGATCTCGGCGCACCGGGCATCTTCAAGGACGTATCGATGCACCCGCGCGGTATCGTGCTCGTCACGGGACCGACCGGCTCGGGCAAGTCGACGACGCTCGCCGCGATGGTCGACTACATCAACGAGAACAAGCCCGACCACATTCTTACGATCGAGGACCCGATCGAATTCGTCCACGAATCCAAAAAATCGCTGATCAACCAGCGCGAGGTGCATCGCGATACGCTGGGTTTCAACGAAGCCCTGCGCTCGGCGCTGCGCGAGGATCCCGACGTCATCCTCGTCGGCGAGCTGCGTGACCTCGAGACCATCCGGCTGGCGCTGACGGCGGCCGAGACCGGCCACCTCGTGTTCGGCACGCTGCACACGAGTTCGGCCGCGAAGACGATCGATCGTATCGTGGACGTGTTCCCGGCGGCGGAGAAGGAGATGGTGCGTGCAATGCTGTCCGAATCGCTGCGCGCCGTCATCTCGCAGACGCTGTTGAAACGTATCGGCGGCGGCCGCATCGCGGCGCACGAGATCATGATCGGGACACCCGCGATCCGCAACCTGATCCGCGAGGGCAAGATCGCGCAGATGTATTCGGCAATCCAGACCGGGCATTCGTCGGGCATGCAGACGCTCGACCAGAACCTGGCCGAGTTGCTTTCGAAAGGCCTGATCAACAAGGAAGAGGCACGCTTCCGTGCCGTGCAGAAGGAAAACTTCTAGGAAAGCTGTGGCTGACGCCGCGGCAGGCGGCAAGACTGGGGACGAGGGAACATGGAACGCGAACAAGCAGTACGACTGACACAGAACCTGCTCAGGAAGATGGTCGAGCGTGACGGTTCGGACCTGTTCATCACGACGGGATTCCCGCCGGCGATCAAGGTCGACGGCACGATCCACAAGGCGACAGATACGCCGCTGACGCCGGACCAGTCCGCGATGATGGTGCGATCGATCATGAACGACAAGCAGATCAAGGAATTCGACGCGACCAAGGAATGCAACTTCGCGATCGCGCCGCAGGGCATCGGCCGGTTTCGTGTCAGCGCGTTCATCCAGCAGGGCTACGTCGGTGCGGTACTGCGCACGATCACGACCGAGATCCCGACGCTCGAGGACCTCGAGCTGCCGCCCATCCTGAAAGACGTCGTCATGAACAAGCGCGGCCTGGTCATCGTCGTCGGCGGTACCGGGTCCGGCAAGTCGACCACGCTGGCCGCCATGATCGGCCACCGCAACGAGAATTCGCGCGGCCACATCGTCTCGATCGAGGACCCGGTCGAATACGTGCATCCGCACAAGGGCTGCGTGATCACCCAGCGTGAGGTCGGCGTCGACACGGAGACCTGGCACGCCGCCCTGAAGAACACGCTGCGGCAGGCTCCGGACGTGATCCTGATCGGCGAGATCCGCGACAAGGCGACGATGGAATATGGCATCCAGTTCGCCGAGACCGGCCACCTGTGCCTCGCGACGCTGCACGCCAACAGCGCGAACCAGGCGCTGGACCGCATCATCAACTTCTTCCCCGAGGAGCGCCGTCAGCAACTGCTGATGGACCTGTCGCTGAACACGAAGGCATTCATCTCGCAGCGCCTGATCCCGCGCGAAGGCGGGGTCGGCCGCATCGCCGCGATGGAGATTATGCTCAACACGCCACTGATCCAGGACCTGATATTCAAGGGCGAGGTCGGCCAGATCAAGGAGATCATGGCGAAGTCGACGCGTCTCGGCATGCAGACTTTCGACCAGGCGCTGTTCGATCTGTACGAGCAGGCCATCATTTCCTACGAAGAGGCGATGCGGAACGCCGACTCCAAGAACGAACTTCGCCTGCGCGTCAAACTCGAGAGCAAGCGCGACTCGTCGATCGCGGACCAGCAGTCCGAGAGTCTCAAGATCATGGAAGAAGACACTGCGCAGACTTTCTGACTGTCACGGACGAATGCATAGATGAACGTCAAGCCGCTGTTCAAACTGATGGTGGAGAAGAAGGCCTCGGACCTCTTCTTCGCGCCGTTCTCGCCGGCCAAGATCAAGATCGACGGCAAGATCATGCCCGTCAACAAGCTGGAGATGACGCCGAAAATGGTCAAGCAGGCGGCACTCGAGCTCATGGACGAGGCGCAGCTCGAGGAGTTCTCGCGTGAACTCGAGATCGACTTCGCCATCTCCGAAGCGGGGCTCGGACGGTTCCGCGTCAACGTCTTCCACCAGCGCAGCAACGTCGCCATGGTCCTGCGCTATATCACGTCCGAGCTGCCGACCCTCGAGGATCTCGGCATGCCGGACCAGCTCAAGGATCTGATCATGCTGCGCCGCGGCCTGATCCTGATGGTCGGCGCAACCGGCTGCGGCAAATCCACGACCCTCGCGGCCATGATCAACCATCGGAACGAGAAAACTTCATCGCACATCATCACCATCGAGGATCCGATCGAGTTCCTGCATCCGAACAAGATGTCCATCGTCAATCAGCGCGAGGTCGGGCTCGATACGAAGTCCTACCAGCGCGCGCTGATGAGTGCGATGCGCGCCGCGCCCGACGTCATCCAGATCGGCGAGATCCGCGATCGCGTGTCGATGCAGGCTGCGCTCGACATGGCCGGCACCGGACATCTCGTCGTGGGCACCATCCACGCGAACAATGCCTCGGAGACGCTGGATCGCATCATCAACCTGTTCCCGCAGGAGCAGCACAACCAGGTTTTCATGGACCTGGCCCACTACCTGCGCGCCATACTGTCGCAGCGCCTGGTCCGCTCCCGCTCCGGCAAGCTCGTCGCGGCCGTAGAACTCATGCTCAACACGCCGCACATCAAGGACCTGATTCTGAAGGGCGACATCTCTGCCGTGAAGGAAGCGCACAAGGACAGCGGCGAGCAGGGCATGCAGAACTTCGACGAGGCGCTGCTCGACCTCTACAAGGCGGGCACGATCACCCTCGAAGAGGCGATGGCGCACGCCGACTCACGCTCGAACCTCGAAGCCAAGGTCAACTTCGGGGGTTAGTCACGCGCGCCGGCGCGTGTGACTAACCCCCGGCTTCGGTGTAGGATTGCCCCGCCATGAAAGCGCTCGAGACCTTCCCACCCGCGGACGATCAGGCCGGCCTGCAGCTCGATTCCAATGGCAATCTGCGCCACCTTCTGACGCTGAAGGGCCTCGACAAGGGCCTGTTGCTGGATTTGCTCGACGACGCCCAGCGCTACCTGCGGCCGGCAGGCAGCCCACCGGCCCGTAGTCGCGTACTGGCCGGGCGGACGGTCGCGAACCTGTTCTTCGAGCCGAGCACGCGGACGCGTGCGTCTTTCGATCTCGCGGGCAAGCGTCTCGGCGCCGACGTACTGAATCTCGACGTCAATACGTCGTCGCGCAAGAAGGGTGAGAGCATCCTCGACATGATCTACACGCTGCAGGCGATGCGTGTGGACATCATGGTCGTGCGCGATGCGAGCGCCGGCGTGCCGGCATACATCGCGCGGCACGTCGAAGACTACGTCAGCATCCTGAATGCCGGCGAGGCCGACGTGTCGCATCCGACGCAGGGCCTGCTCGACCTGCTCACGATCCGTCAGCACAAGGGTGATTTCGAGAACCTGACGGTGGCGATCGTCGGTGACATCATGCATTCGCGCGTGGCGCGATCCGCGGCCCAGGGCCTCGAGACGCTGGGCGTAGGCGAGCTGCGGCTCATCTCGCCGCCGGCACTCGCGCCCGATCCGGGCGATATGCCGTCCGCGCGCGTGCTGGACAATTTACAGGAAGGACTGAAGGGTGCGGACGTCGTCATGGCGCTGAGGATTCAGCGGGAACGCATCGGCAACCTGGACGGCATCCCGGGCATCGACGAGTATTTCGCGAACTACGGAATCAGCCGCGAACGCATGAAGGTCGCCGCGAAGGACGCGATCGTGATGCACCCCGGACCCATGAATCGGGGAATCGAGATCGAGTCCGCGCTGGCCGACAGCCCGCTGTCGGTGATCACGCAACAGGTCACCAACGGGGTCGCGGTGCGGATGGCCGTGCTCGAACGCGTGGGCAGGACCACGGCGGCGGCTTGACCACGGCGGTCCAGAAACACGCACAGCGACATCGCGGGACCCTGTACGTCGAGGAAGGCGAAGTGCTCTCGCGGCAGGAGTATCCCGGCGACCAGTTCATCATGCGCATCCGCGCCCCCAGGTGCGCCGCGAACGCGCGGCCCGGCACATTCGTTCACGTCAACTGCGACGTGACGCTACCGATGCGCCGACCGCTGTCGATCATGCGTGCACGAGAAGACTGGATCGAGGTCCTGTACAAGATCGTCGGCGAAGGCCTGCACCTGCTCGCCGAGAAAGGCGTCGGCGACCGGATCAGCGTACTCGGCCCGATCGGGGAACCGTTCCGACCGTCACCGCAGCGGCCCAATACGCTGCTGATCGGCGGCGGCGTCGGCATTCCGCCGATCGTGCTGCTCGCCGAAACCTTGCAGGGCGAAGGCTGGAATCCGCTCGCGATACTCGGCTCCGAGATACCGTTCCCTTTCGAATCGGTCGAATCGCGGTTGCCGACGCCCTGGCTCGCAGCGGACGTAAAGCAATCGATGCCGCTGCTCGAGGAGTGGGGCATCACGTCCCGGCTGGCGAGCCTGGCCGGTTTCGAGGGTTGCCATCGCGGGCTGGTCACGGAGCTGGCGGACATCTGGCTCCGCAATCTGGACGCCGCCGGACTCGCAAAGACCGAGGTATTCGCCTGCGGTCCCACGCCGATGCTGCGGGCAGTAGCGGAACTCGCGGCTCGCTACGAACTGCCCTGCCAGGTCTCGCTGGAGGAATTCATGGCCTGCGCTGTCGGCGGCTGCGCCGGCTGCGCCGTGCGCATCGAAACGTCGGACGGCCCGGCGATGAAACGCGTCTGTGTCGACGGCCCCGTGTTCGACGCCGCAACCGTCGTGTGGGGTTGATTACACGGACGCGGCGTCCCCTATGGGGCTCGGGAGAGGTAGCGTTCGGCGATGAGGACGGCGGCGGCGCCGTCGATCGCCTCTTTCGAGATGCGGCCGCGCGTACCCGCGATGCGCGCGTCTTTCAGGATCGCTTCGGCTTCGCGCGAAGTGTAGCGCTCGTCGACCGTGGCCACGGGCAGGCCGAAGCGCGTCAGATCTCGGATGAATCCTTCGACACGCTTGTGCATCTCGCCGGGCGAGCCGTCGGCGTGCAGCGGCAGTCCGACGACCAGGCTCGTCGGCCGCCATTCGTCGATCAGTCGGGCGATCTCGTCGAAGGTCCTGTCGTCGCCGGTATTCGTGACGACGCCGGCCGGAGATGCGGTGCCGGTCACCGATTGTCCGCAGGCGACCCCGATACGCCGCAGGCCGTAGTCGAGTGCGAGTATCGTCCCGGACGTCGAATCAGGCGTGGCCGGCATCGGTGGAGATCTGGCTGATGTCGATGCCGAGCGATCGGGCGGCCGACGCCCAGCGTTCGTGGAAGGGGGTATCGAAAACGATGGCGGGCGTGGCCGGCACGTTCAACCAGGAGTTCGCGAGTATCTCGCTCTCGAGTTGGCCGGGTTGCCAGCCGGCATAGCCGAGCGCGACCAGCGATCGGAGGGGACCCCTGCCGTGAGCCATCGCGTCGATGATGTCACGCGACAGGGTCAGCTGGATGTCGCTGGAGACGCTGAGCGAGCTCTCGTAGGCGGTCCCCGGCTCGTGCAGTACGAAGCCGCGCTCGGGGCCGACCGGCCCGCCCATGACCACGGGCCGCTCCGCCGCATCCGGGTCCGCGCCGGTCACCTCGAGCTGCTTGAACAGGCCGCCGAGCTTCAGGTCGAGCGGCCGGTTTATGACGATACCGAGTGCGCCTTCGTCGTTATGTTCACAGATGAGCGTGACGGTGGAGCTGAAGTTGGGGTCGGCCATGCCGGGCATGGCGATGAGCAGCTGATTTGCCAGGGAGCCGTTGTAAGCCATGCTCACAGTATCTGCTCCAGGCCGGTGCGGTACAACCGCGGCAGCCGGAGCGCTTCACTCGGTGCTTGCCGTGGCCGGTACGGCATCCTGGCGGAACAGCCACTTGTACGCAAAGCGCAGCCTGTCGTAGTCCTTGCGGATTTCCGGCGGGAAGGGATCGAACGGCGCCGCGCGGCGCAGGATGTCGAGCGCGGCCTTGTCGAGCACCGGCGAACCGCTCGATATGCGGATGACGACGCCGGACAGCTGGCCGGAAGCTTCGATGCTCACTTCCAGCGTGGGGCTGCCCGTGATCCCTTCGAGATCACCGAGTTGCGGGAAATATTCGTCGCCCACGGCCTCGATTCGCTGCTTCCAGTTATCGAGGTAGCCCGCTATCACGGCCTCGCGCGTATCGGCGCTGATCACGAGCTGACGCGGATCGTCGTCGTGGATGAGCAGAGTCGCCGTATCGTCCTGCGGCAGCGGCAGGGTAGCGTCGCTACCCGATTCGAGCGCGACGGCCGTGCTGTCCTGGCGTTGCGGTTCATGGCGCGGGTCCTCGGCGACCCGTTCGTCGGTCTCGCTGCGCGTGGCGAGGAGCTCGTCGGCGGCCCGCTCGTGTGTCCTCGCGTCGACCAGGCTGTCCCCGTCTTCGGTGCCGGGATTGTCGAACGGCGAATTGCTCTGGGGAGGCGCGGACGGGCGCAGCTCTTCGGTCGTGTTGCCGCGACCCTGCTGCGATGCCTGTGCCAGGTACTCGGCATCGTCGGGCCGATCGATCTGCTGATCCGGGTCCGCGACGATCGTGACCTCGAGGGATACCGCCTGGGAGAGGTCGTCGAGATCGAAAGCGTTGAAGGTCACGCCGATGATCACGATGCCGTGGATCAGCGCCGCCAGGAACAGCATGGCGGGGAGCCGATCCGGTTTCTCCGGTTCGACGAGCTGGATCTCGTCGATCGACTCGGGATCTGTGACGATGCCGGACATGTCAGCCTGAGTCTACTCGAATCTCGTTCTCGATCGCATCGAAGAGGAGCCCGGCGATATTGAGACCGAACTGTTTGTCGAGCTCTCGTATGCCGGTCGGGCTCGTGACGTTCACCTCGGTCAGATAGTCGCCGATGACGTCTATCCCTGCGAAAAGTACGCCCGCGTCATGCAGCGCGGGACCGACCCGCTCACATATTTGACGATCCCGGTCCGACAGCGGCTGACCGACGCCCTTCGCACCCATGACCAGGTTGCCGCGGTTGTCGTCCTCGGGCGGGATCCGGGCCAGTGCGTACGGGACGGCGATGCCGTCGATCAGCAGTATCCGCTTGTCGCCTGCGGCGATCTCCGGCACGTAGACCTGCGCCATCGCGAAGCGGCGGCCGAAGTCGGTCAGGGTCTCGAACATGACGTTGGCATTGTTGTCCCCCGCCTTGACGACGAAGACCGAGCGGCCGCCCATGCCTTCGAGCGGCTTCACGACGATGTGCCGGTGTTCGGCCAGGAATGCCTTCATCTCCGGCATCGAGCGGGTGATCAGCGTGAGCGGCGTGCAATCGGCGAACCAGGCCGTGTACGCCTTCTCGTTCATGTCCCGCAGCGCCTGTGGATGGTTCACGACGAGCGCCCCGTCCTCGCAGGCGCGGTCGAGGATGTAGGTCGTGTAGACGTATTCCATGTCGAACGGCGGGTCCTTGCGCATCAGGATGACGTCGAGCTCGGCGAGCTCGATCTCCGACGCGGCACCGAGTTCGTACCAGTCGGCGTTGTCGTCCCTGACCGTGAGCCTGCGGGACCGGCCGATGGCGCTGCCGCCGAGCAGTTTCAGATCCCCCTGCAGGAAGTAGTGAATCTCGGCGCCCCGGCGCCCGGCTTCGAGCAGCATAGCCAGCGAACTGTCCTTGTAGGGGGTGATGGACTCGATCGGATCCATCACGATGCCCAGTTTCATGGCTGCCGTCATAGGGCCCCATCCGTGCTGCAGTTTGCGCCGAGCGGCCAACTATACAACGTAATCTTGCGGTAAGCGCCCAAGATTCCTCGCTTTTTGCCGTCTGTGGGGCGCGTCGTAGCGGGACTTATGTCAATATGGTACAAGTCCGTTTTCCCGGGCGTGCCGGCCCGTGGACGCCGGAGCGACCGGGAAAAAAGGGACGCGAATCAGGGCCTGGCGCATGCCGGGCGAGCATGGGGAAATCCGGTGTCGAATAGCGCAACTCGAAGTCTCAACGGACTGAAGATTCTCGTCGTGGACGACAGCAAGACCATACGTCGTACCGCCGAGACCCTGTTGACCAAGGAAGGCTGCCAGGTATTCACGGCGATCGACGGTTTCGATGCGCTGTCGAAGATCGCGGATCATCAGCCCGATCTCATCTTCGTCGATATCATGATGCCCCGCCTCGACGGCTACGAGACCTGTTCGCTGATCAAGCACAACAAGATGTTCAAGGAAACGCCCGTCATCATGTTATCGAGCAAGGACGGGTTGTTCGACCGGGCACGCGGCCGCATCGTCGGATCGGAGCAGTATCTGACCAAACCGTTCACGAAGGACGAATTGCTCGGTGCGATCTCGAACCAGCTCAACTAGCGGCGCGGAACAGCGGCCAATGCGAAGGGTACCCTGATGGCAGTCATACTCATCGTCGACGATTCTCCGACCGAGTTGCACCTGTTCCAGCGCATGCTCGAGAAGAACGGATTCGAGACCCTGGTCGCAGACAGCGGTGAGGAAGGTCTGCGGCAGGCCAGGCTCTCGCGCCCGGATTGCATACTCATGGATGTCGTGATGCCCGGGATGAACGGCTTTCAGGCGACCCGCAAGCTGACGCAGGACAAGGAGACCGCGCGGATCCCGGTGATCATGATCACTACCAAGGACCAGGAGACCGACAAGATCTGGGGCATGCGTCAGGGCGCCGTGGAGTACCTGGTAAAGCCGATTGGCGAGAAACAGCTCGTAGCGAAAATCAACGCGGTCATGGACGACTGAATGAGCGGGCCTCAAGATCTGGCGGCGCTGGTACAGCAACCTTTCGAGTTGCTTGCGGAGATAGAGCGCCGCAGCCGCCAGGCACACACCGGGCAGGCCGGCGGTGCGCTGCCGTCGGAATGGGTCGGCGTGGGTTTCCGGATCGGCGAGGAGCACTTCGTGGCGGGCCGTGACCAGGTCCGCGAAGTGCTGATGCTGCCGGACAGCATGACACGCGTGCCCGGCGCGAAGCGCTGGATGCTCGGCATCGCCAATTTGCGTGGACATCTGCTGCCGCTGATCGACGTGAAACTCCTGCTCGGAAGCGGCCGCACGACATTGCGACGGACCACGCGCGTGATCTCGGTCAATCACCGCGAGGTCCCGGCAGGCCTGGTCGTCGACGAAGTGCTGGGCTTCCGTCGCTTTACAGAACATGAATTCACGGATCGGTGGCCCGACACCGTCGTGCGCTGCGAACGCTTCCTGAAAGGCGCATACCGGCGCAACGAGGAGAGCTGGCCGATCTTCGACCTATTCGATTTCGTCGAGAGCAACCTGTTTCTGCAGGCGGCGGCCGAATGAGCAAAACCCCCGGCGCCGATGCGACGCGGGGCAACGTACTAACCAGAGTCTGAAGTGCTATGGCCAGAGACACGAATATTGCGAATCTTTTCCGGTCTGTTGCCGCGGCGACCGCCCTGCTGCTGATCGCGGCCGCTGCGCTCATCTGGATGCAGGGATCCGGGAGTCCATCGGGGACGGCAGAACTTGCGGGCTTGTCGCAGGCGATTCCGGCTCAGGCCGACGCGGCGATTCACGGTGCCGACGGAGCGTTTGCGAAGCTCGATACGAGCGTGAAGCGCCTGTCCGGCCTGCGCGCAGACGCCGGTGCCGCGCTGCCGGGATCGTCGGCCCAGTGGCAACGACTCGAATCCGGCGCGGCCACGGTGCTCGGCAAGCGCGCCGACGTCGAAGTCCTCGCACAGGCGGGCGGCAAGATCGCCGCCGAGGCGAAGGCGATCCTGGGATTGAGTGACGCGTTGCTCGACCGTGCCGGATCGTCGGCCGTCATGCAGGAGTTCCAGCGCCGTGCCGACCGGATCAGGAGTTCCGTGGCCGACATCGCGGCACAGCCGGATCCGCCGGCCGCCGCGTCCGCGGTCGCCGAAGATGCAGGATTCCTGCGCTCGGTGGTGAACGCGCTCGGCGGCCAGAAGAGCGACCTCGATGTACGGCCGCTGGGCAGTGCCGACCGCGAGGCCGTGCTCGTGCCGATCCAGAGCCATCTCACGGAACTCGAGGCCCAGCTCGAGCGCGTGAAAGGCAGCGCCGGTCAGGTCGGCGGGCTCGGCGGAGCGTACGATGCGATCGCCGACAGCGCGGGCAAACTCGGGGAGGCTTTCGCGGGTTCCGCATCGTCTGGTGTCCTGCCCGGGTTCCTGCAGGCAGCCTGGATACCGCTGGGCCTCATCGGCCTGGCGCTGGTCTTCGTGCTGGTGCTGTTCTCGCTCAACGCCAAGTCGTCGACGTTCGAAGCCATGGCCAAGGAACAGGCGGGCCAGAACGAACGCAACCAACAGGCGATCCTGCGCCTGCTGGACGAGATGGGAAGCCTCGCCGACGGCGACCTGACCGTCGAGGCCACGGTAACCGAGGACATCACGGGCACCATCGCCGACTCCTTCAACTATGCGATCGAGGAGCTTCGCAAACTCGTGGCCACGGTCAACGAGACGGCGATCATGGTCGACTCCGCCGCGAAGCAGACGGAGAGCACGGCCTCGCACATGGCGAAGGCTGCCGAGAATCAGGGCCGCGAGATCAAGGCGGCCACCGAGTCGATCGTCTCGATGGCGGCGTCGATCGAGGAGGTGTCGGGCAACGCGGAGCGCTCCTCCGACGTCGCGCGGCATTCGGTCGAGGTGGCGCACAAGGGCGGCGCGGCGGTACGGCGTACCATCGACGGCATGAACGCCATCCGCGAGACGATCCAGGACACCTCGAAACGCATCAAGCGTCTCGGCGAGAGTTCGCAGGAGATCGGTAATATCATCGAACTCATCAACGATATCGCCGAACAGACGAACATCCTTGCCCTGAACGCGTCGATCCAGGCTTCCATGGCCGGCGAGGCGGGCCGGGGATTCGCTGTCGTCGCGGACGAGGTGCAGCGGCTCGCCGAACGGTCGACGAATGCGACCAAGCAGATCGAAGTCCTGGTGCGCACCATCCAGGCGGATACGAAGGAAGCCGTGGTGTCCATGGAGCGCAGCACGACCGACGTGGTCGGCGGAGCGTTGCTCGCGGAAAACGCCGGCGCGGCGCTCGACGAGATCGAGCAGGTCTCGAACCAGATCGCCAGCCTGGTGCAGAACATCTCCAGTTCGGCGCGCCAGCAAGCGGGTTCGGCCGCGGACGTGTCGCGCAGGACGACGCGTCTGCGCGAGATCAGCGAACAGACGGGCAAGGCGACGACCGCGACTGCGGCGGCAGTCTCGAAGCTGTCGGAGCTGGCTTCGCAGCTCAGGAAGACGGTCGCCGGCTTCACTCTGCCGGGCGACGCGCTGAAGGCGCGGACCCTGGCGGCAAGTTCCCCGAACGTGCTCAAACAGACAGGCAAGCGGGCGCGGACGGGCTGAGGCGGCGCCCACGAGGATTCGGATGGCCTGATGACGAGCAACACCGGCATACAGGAAAAGATCGTCGACGAACCGGCTGGCGGCGCGACCGCGAGCGGGCTCGTGATCATCAGCGAAGAGCTGATGGAGACGCTGCGCAACGCGCACCTCGCACTCGAGGACTGCGTCGACGGGCGCGGCGGATCCGCCGCGCTCGTGCGCGCCGCCGAACTTTTGCACCAGGCGCGCGGCGCGCTGCAGATCACGGAGACCTACGGGGCGGCGCTGCTGGCAGAGGAGATGGAACTCGGCTGCCGCTACCTCGCCCGCCTGCAGGCTGGCAAGGGTCGCGCGGACGGCCTCGATGCGTTGACGCGCGCGATGGTGCAGCTGCCGACCTACATCGAAAGGTTGCTTGGCGGCGGACGCGACATCGCGCTCGTGCTGCTGCCGATGCTGAACGATCTGCGTGCCGCGCGCGGCGAGCCGCTGCTTTCCGAAGGCACGCTGTTGTTGCTCAACCTGTCGCCCAGCAGGGCGGCAAAGCGCGCCGAGAAACGCAGCGGATCCGGCGAGGATCCGGTGGCAGTCGCCCGCATGCTGCGGCCCAAATTCCAGCTCGCGCTGCTCGGCTGGATCCAGGGCGGCAACGCGAAAGGCCACCTGCAGACGCTGCGCAACGTCACCGACCACCTGGAGAAATCGGCGACGCGCGACGACATGCACCAGTTGTGGTGGGTGGTCGGCGGCGTGCTGGAAGCGCTGCAGGAAGGCGGACTCGAGACCTCGGTGGCGCTGAAACGCCTGCTCGGGCAGACCGATCGCAGGATCAAGCGGATCATCGACGAGGGCGTCGAATCCTTCGACCGCGAGCCGGTCGACGATCTCCTCAACAATCTCCTCTATTACGTCGCGCGTTCGAGTACGACGGGGCCGCGCATCGGCGAGATCCGCAGCGCATTCAACCTCTCGGAGCTGCTGCCCGGCGACGAACAGGTCCAGCACGCCCGCGAAGCGCTGTCGGCGCCGAGCATCAAGCTCATGGAGACGGTCGCTCAGGCGATCAGGGAGGACCTCGCCCGCGTCAAGGACGTTCTCGACATCTTCGTGCGCACGGGCATGAACAAGTCGTCGGAACTCGTTCCGCAGCTCGAATTGCTGAAGAAGATCAGCGACACGCTGGGCGTTTTGGGACTCGGTGAGCTGCGCGGCGACATCGACGGCGAGATCGACCGCCTGAAGTCGGTGGTCGAGCGCGGCGGCAAGGCTTCTGACCAGATCATACTGGACATCGCCTCGACGCTGCTGCGCGTCGAGGACCGTCTCGATCAGCAACTCAAGCGGCTCATCGTGCCGACCGAGTCCGCCACGGGTCCGCCCGCCGTGGAACTGCCGCCGCAGGAAGCGGCCGATTACCAGCAGGTCGCCGAGTCGGTGATGCGCGAATGCATCATCAATCTCGCGCGCATCAAGGAGACCGTCAGCCAGAGCCTCGTCAGCCAGGGCCCATCGCAGGGCCTGGACAGCGTGCCCTCCCTGGTGCGGGGCATCAAGGCCGGCTTGATGATGCTCAACAAGACGCGCGCGATGGAAGTCGTGGATCGCATCGGGCACCTGATCACGCTGACGCTCGCCGGCGGCGGACCCGGGCGTCTGTCGCAGAAGGAGACGGACCGGCTCGCCGATGCGATTGTCAGCATCGAATACTACATGGAGACCGTGAAGGCCGGTCGCAGCGAACCGTGGTACATGCTGGATAATGCCGAAGCCTGTCTTACCGTGTTGCGGGACGTCGAGCGCCGGCTGGCGATGGAAGCGAAGGAGGAGCCGCGAGCCGCACAGACGATGCGGATCAATGCCGCCGAGATCGCGGCGCAGGCCGCGGAGGCCGCCACGGCCGAGCAGGCGCAGCAGCAAGCCACCGAAGTGATGCCGTTGCCCGTCGTTGCGCCGGATGCAGAACACCTCGATCCCGAACTGCTGGAACTCTTCATCGAAGAAGCGAAGGAAGAGGTCGCCTCGATCAAGCGCCGCTTGCCGGCCTGGCAGGATTCACCGGACGACATGGAAGCGCTGATCACGATCCGGCGCTCGTTCCATACGCTCAAGGGCAGTGGACGCATGGTCGGCGCGGAGCGCATCGGCGAGTTCTGCTGGAGCGTGGAGAACCTGCTGAACCGCCTGATCAATCGCACGCTCGTGCGTACCCCGCCGATGGTCGACTTCATCGCCGAGGCTGCCGCCGCCGTGCCGGAGCTGGTCGAGCAACTCGAGGTCGGCAGCGATCCTTCCGCCGATATCGCGTTGCTGATCGCAAAGGCGAATGCGTTTGCCGACGGCGATCCGAATGCTCCCGTCCTTGCGAGCTCGAAGCCGCAGGCGTCCGCGCCGGCGGAGGAGCCGGCACTCGAGATGGACCCGGTACTGCTGGATATCTTCGCGAAGGAGACCGCCGGGCACCTCAAGGTCATCACCGACTATCTCGCCGCCTGCGAAGGTCACCGGCCGCCGTTCGACGTCACGGACAAGTTGCATCGCGCGTGTCATACGCTGCACGGCAGCGCCAACATGGCCAACGTCGAGCGCGGCGTGGCCGTCGCCGGCGCTCTGAATCGCTTCGTGCGTCGCGTCTACGATTACAAGGTGGGGTTCCAGAAATCCGGCCTCGACGCGCTGAAGGCGGCCGCGCGCGCCATCGCGACGATCGTCCGGGACATCAATCAACCCGAGCGGAGCCGGGCGGATTACACCGCTCTGATCGAGCACATCAAGCGCCTCACCGACGCGGTGCAGCCGGAAGGCACGGTCGCGGAAATTGAGATCAAGGTGCAGCGCGCACCGTCGCCGGCGGCCGGGAAGCCGGCCGCGGCACCGGCGGCGCCGGAGCCGGCCGAAGAGCCGGAAGCGGAAGAGGTCGCCGAGTACGATGCAGAAATCGCGGCGATCTTCACCGAGGAATCGGCGGAACTGCTCGAAGCGGCGGACAAGGCGCTGATCGACTGGACCGGCAATAAGGAATCCCGGCAGTCGATGGAAGAACTCAAGCGGCATCTGCACACGCTCAAGGGCGGTGCCCGGATGGCCGGCATCACGGCGATGGGCAACCTGAGCCACGAACTCGAGACACTGCTCATCGCGGTCGACGACGGACGCGTGAAGGCGACGCCGTCGGTCGACGAGCTGCTGCAACAGAGCGTCGATGAGCTGCACAGGATGCGCGATGCGGTCATTGCCGGCAAAGCGGTGCCGGCGGCAGCCGAACTGGAACACCGCATCCAGCAGGCGAATGCCGGGTTCGAATTCGCCAGCGACGCCGAGGTCGAGGCGACGCCGCCGCCCGCCGAGGACATCGAGGCGGCGACGCCGGCCCAGTTCACGATCGAGCCCGAAGATACGGTCAGCATGGTCATCGTCAACACGCCGCTCGCCGACGAACTCGCACAGATTCCGCGGCATGAGAAGACGGCGGCGCCTGCCGAACCGCCGCCCCCTGCCAAGGAGCCGCCGGCCGCGCCCGAACTCCCGACGCCGCCTGCGCCGCCGCCCGAACAGCCGCCCGTCGCGAAGGCGCCGCCGCCGGCCGCGCAAGAACCGCCGCCGCCGGCGCCGGTGGAGCAGAAATCCGCCGCGGTGCGCCAGCTGCGCCCCGAGCAGCGGCCGGAGCAGCGCCAGGAGTTCGCGCGTATCGATGCGGATCTCCTCGAGGACCTGCTGAACGCAGCCGGCGAGATCAGCATCTACCACTCACGCCTCAGCCAGCAGGTGAGTTCGGTCGAATTCCATGTCGAGGAGCTGGAGCAGACCATTGCCCGACTGCGGGAGCAGCTCCGCAAACTCGAGATCGAGACCGAGGCGCAGATCATGCACGGCCACCAGGACACGCTGGTCGCCCGGGACTTCGATCCGCTCGAACTCGATCGCTATTCGAACATCCAGCAGCTGTCGCGGGCGCTGGCCGAGTCGGCGAACGATCTCGTCAGCCTGAAAGACCTGCTGCAGACACTGACCACGGAAGCCGAGGGCCTGCTCGTCCAGCAATCGCGAGTGACGGCCGAACTGCAGGACGGCCTGATGCGGACCCGCATGGTGCCGTTCGAGCGCCACGTGCCGCGCCTGACGCGTCTCGTACGGCAGGTGGCCCAGGAGTCCGGCAAGCGGGCCGAGCTGGCCGTCGAGGGCGCCTCGGGCGAACTCGACCGGCAGGTGCTGGACAAGATGCTGCCGCCGTTCGAGCACATGCTGCGCAACGCCGTCGTGCACGGCATCGAGTCGCCGGAACAACGCGGCAAGGCCGGCAAGCCGGCGACCGGGCGCATCACGATCCGGCTGCATCGCGAAGGCACCGAGATGGTTATCGACGTGGCCGACGACGGCAGGGGTCTGGACGTCGACGCGATCCGGCGCAAGGCCTACGAACTGGAGATGTTGAGGCCGGACAGCAACGTCACCGACGAAGAGATCATGGAGCTGATCCTGACGCCGGGCTTCACGACGGCCGGCAAAGTGACTCAGGCCGCGGGACGCGGCGTCGGCATGGACGTCGTCGCCAACGAAGTCAAGAAACTCGGCGGCTCATTGCGCATCTCGTCGGTGACCGGGCAGGGCAGCAACTTCACGGTTCGCTTGCCGTTCACGCTCGCGATCACCCAGGCCCTGATCGTACGCACGGGCGAGGAGATCTACGCATTGCCGTTACCGTCCGTCGAAGGCGTCGCGCGCATCCCGCGCACCGAGCTGGAGACACTGCTGAGTCAGAGCGAGCCGAGCTATCAATACGGCGAGCAGACCTACCGGTTCCGCCACCTCGGCATGTACCTCGGCGGGCAGGCGGCACAGTTGCCGGCAGACGAACCCTTCGTGCCGGTCATCCTGGTCAGGGCCGGCGACTATTCGGCGGCGCTGCTCACGGACGAGATGATCGCGAGCCGCGAGATCGTCGTGAAGACCATCGGCCCGCAGCTCGCCAGCATCCGCGGCATTTCCGGTGCCACGATCCTCGGCGACGGCCGCATCGTGCTGATCCTCGACATCGCGGCACTCGTGCGTGGCGGTGCGCCGGTCGTGGAACTCAAGAAGGCGGCGCCGACGCCGACCGACGACCGGCCGCTTGCCCTCGTCGTCGACGATTCGATCACGGTCCGGCGCGTGACCGAGCGCTTCCTGCAGCGAAACGGCATGCGCGTCGTGACGGCGAAGGACGGCCTCGACGCGATCAGCGTTCTCGCCGACCACAAGCCCGACATCATCCTGCTGGACATCGAGATGCCGAGGATGGACGGCTACGAATTCGCGTCGCACGTGCGCAACGACGATCGCGTCGCGGACGTGCCGATCATCATGGTGACCTCGCGTGTCGGCGACAAGCATCGTGCACGCGCCATCGAACTCGGCGTCAACGACTACCTCGGCAAGCCGTACCAGGACTCGCAGCTCCTCGAGGCGATCGGCCGTCTGCTGGAGGAGCGGGGGATCGCGCTGACATGAGCGAGACCGAGTCCGAACTCTACAGCCTGCTCGTCCCGCTCGCGGAGGATCGCCTGATCGTGCCGCGCGCCTGTGTCGCCGAGGTCGTGCGATTCTCGACGCCGGAGAAGGAGGCCGGCGCGCATGACTGGATGCTCGGCGCGGTCAACTGGAACGGCCGCCAGCTGCCCGTCGTGTCTTTCGAGGGGACAATCGGCAAGGCCGTGCCGGTGGCGACCGGCCGCACGCGCATCGTCGTCTTCTACGCGAGCACCGGCCAGCTCAAGACCGGTTTCTTCGGCGTGGTGACGCAGGGATTCCCGCAACTGGTGCGCGTCAACCGGGACGTGCTGAAACTGCACACGACCGACGGCTGGCCGCAGGACGCGCCGGTCCTGTGCCGGGTCAAGATGATCAACGAATTCCCGCTGATCCCGAATCTCGAGAAGCTCGAGGCGATGCTCGTCCGCGAGTCGATCCAGGCGTAGGCATATGAGGGAGCGACGCATCGCCGGGCTGCTCATCCTGTGCCTGGGGTGCGTCTCGCTGCAATGCGCGGCAGCGGCCGACACGCCGGATTCCGATGACCCGCCGTATCTCGTCGAATACCGGGCTTATCGACAGGCGGCCCGAGCCGGCGACATCGATGCCGCGGTCCGGCATGCCCGGGCGGCGTGGCAGTCGGCGGAGACGCTGCTGGGCGACGACCGCCATACGGCGACTCTGGCGTTCAATTTCGGGCGCTTGCAGTTATACAGGGATGCTCTCGCCGCGCTGCCGGCGCTACGGCGCGCCGATGAACTCCAGCAATCCGGTATCGCGCAGCTGCCGGCTGCCGAACTCCGGCTGTTCCTCGCGTACGCCGAATACCAGACCAGCGGCAGGACGCGGAGTGATTTGCGGAGCTTCCGGAAATCGCTTGAGGCGAGCTCCGATGAATTGTCGGACGGCAGCATCGATCTCGCCGATATCTGGATCGCGCTGATGACCGAAGATTTTACGGCCGGCCGCTGGGCGGATACCGTCGACAGTGCCGCGCGTGCCGAGGCGGCGCTGCGCGCCGCGGCGCCGGACGATCTGGAAGCCCTCGTCAAAGTCATCCTGGCCGGTGGCGCCGCGAGGCTCCTCCTGCCGCGCTGGACGGAGAAGCAGATCCTCGCTGCCCATCACGAGTTCGAGCGGGCGCAGCGCCTGTTCCCGCCGCAGCAGGACATCGAGCACTTCGACCCCTTGCTCGCCCAGGTGCTGGCCTGGGACGCAGCCGCGCTGGCCGTGTACAGGACCCGGTACCACAGCGGTTTTCCGGACGCCGCGGCCGACGACGAGCAACCGATGCCGCCGGTGCTCGAAAACAGCGGACTCTACGATCCCCGTTGCGGCGAGATTGAATGGCAGGCCCGGAAGTCTCCGGAGTATCCCGACGCCGCGAGAAGCGCGGGATACATCGGTGCCGTCATCGTCGGCTACAACCTCGACGAGGACCTCAGGGTGAGCGAACCGAAAGTTCTCGCCGAAGTGCCCGCTCGGAAGTTCGGCCATGCCGCGGCGAGCTCGATGAGCGACTGGCAGGCGGCACCGCCGGCCAGCGACGATCCGGTCTGTCGCCGTAATCTGCTGAGCACGTTCACGTTCGTCATGAACTAGGCACCGTCTCGTGCGGCGTCGCCTTGATCCGGTAAACCTCGGTCCAGGTCTTGCCGTCGTCGAAGGACCATTCCATCTTCCAGTGCCAGCCGTCCGCGGTCGGCGGATAGAAGGTGATTCGGCGCGGCTTGGGTTTCGGGTCCAGCACGTTCATGACGATGCTGCCATCGTCCGCCTGCCTGGCCGTGATGTGCGTCAGGCCGTGCAGCGACTTCGCGGTCCACACGATCTCCCAGCTCGAGGTGTCGGGGTTGTAGGTCCTGAGGTTGGTGCCGAAGCCGCCCTTGTTGGGCAACCAGTAGTCCTGTACGGCAGTGCCGTCGCCGATGCAGCGGAAGATCCAGCGCGCCCCGCTGCCCGGGTTCCAGTGGGTACCGTCGGAGTCGAGCTGCTCGTCCTCGATGTCCCAGTCGCCGATGTAGCGACCGAACTGTGCGATCGGCCCTTCCATGCAGGCGGCCCGATCAGCGTACTCGGGTGTGGGTTCCGCGGCGATCGCCGCGCCGGCAAGCAACACGGCCGGAACCAGTCCGGCGAAAGTCAACGTCATGTTCTCCCCCTGGCCCGCAGGCCCTTGCGTTGTCCTTTATCAGAACGCGGCAGGGCGAGTTGGTTCAACGATTGCCGCGAGGTTTGAGGCGCCTCATCCGCCGAGGTCGCCCCACAGCGACTGCGCGACAGCGAGTGCCGCCAGGGCCGCCGTCTCGGTGCGCAGGATGCGCGGGCCGAGCGACACAGCGCGGAATCCCGCGGCGGCGGCGGCGGCGTATTCGGCGTCGCTGAAGCCGCCCTCCGGCCCGATTAGCAGGCAGAGCTTGGTGACGGGGGCCGGGACTGCGGCGAGCGGCAGGTCTGCCCCGGGCCGCAGGATCAGGTCGACATCGGCCCGGCGGGTCATGGCGCCGAACCAGGCGTCCAGCGCTACCGGCTCATCGATGAGGGGCGGCCTGACCCGGCCGGACTGTTCGCAAGCGCTGGTGGCGATACTCTGCCAGTGCGCGCGGCGGCTGTCCGCCCGGCGCGAATCGAGACGCACAACGCCGTGCCTGGTCATGACCGGCGTAATGCGTTTCACGCCGAGTTCGGTCGCTTTCTGTACAACGAAGTCCATGCGATCGCCGCGGCCGATGCCCTGCACGAGCTGGGTGTGGAGCACGGACTCGGTATGTGTCTCGTTGCGCGTCCCGATCGCGAGTTCGGCCGAGTCCTTGCCGACCCTCTCGACGACGGCATCGAACTCCGTGCCCGACCCGTCGAACAGGATCAGCGTGTCGCCCTTGCGCAGCCTGAGGACCCGGCCGACATAGTGCGCCTGCGCTGCGCCGAGCGTCACGCGTCGGCCGCTGGCGAGTTCGTCGTCGACGTGGAGTCGGGTAACGGGCATAAGCTGGGCTCGTTCCGGTGTCGGCCGTTGACAGTCAACGGCCGCAGCCATGACTATCGTCCTTCTTCCGGACAGGGGCAACCGATGCACGACAGTACGATTAGCGTCGACATTGCGACCGGTCTCATGGCGCCGGCCCGCCAGTGCCCGAGCCCGAATCAGGACGCGCGGCCGGCCGGCGCGGAACCGGAGCTGCTGGTCCTGCACGGCATCAGCCTGCCGCCGGGCAGTTTCGGCGGACCCGGGATCGAACGCCTGTTCACGAATACCCTCGACTGGGACAGCCACGAGTATTTCGGGACGATCCGGGGCCTCGAGGTGTCGGCACATCTGCTGATCCGCAGGGACGGCGAACTCGTCCAGTTCGTGCCGTTTACCAGCCGTGCCTGGCACGCGGGCGAGTCCGAGTTCCGTGGCGCCTCTCGCTGCAATGACTTTTCGATCGGCATCGAACTGGAGGGAGAGGACGAGACGCCTTACACGGATGCGCAGTACGAGGTCCTGATCGAGGTCGTGGCCGCACTGCTGGATTCGTACGATGGTCTTTCGGTACGCCGGATTGCGGCCCATTCCGACCTTGCGGTGGGCCGCAAAACGGACCCGGGCCCTGCTTTCGACTGGCTTCGATTGTATGATGGACTCGACGCCCGGTCGGTTCATCCGGACGAGCCGGTGCCGGGCACACGGGCGACCTGAAAACGATGAATCTGATTGCACTCCTGATCGGCCTGGTCGTGGAGCGGCTTGCGACGCAGTTGTTCCACCTCCGGCGCCTGCGCTGGCTGGATCGCGTGATCGACCGGGGCTTCTCACTGGCGGCGAGCCTCGCAAACTGGCCGGCGCTCATCCCGGTGCTCATGATCGCGGTCGCGCTGGTGCTGCCGGTCTTCGCCGTCATGGTCGTCCTCGGTGACTCCTTGCTGGGTTTCCCCTACCTGATTCTCGCGATCGTCGTCCTGTTCTTCTCGCTCGGTCCGCAGGATATCGGCGAAGACGTCGACGAGTACTGCAAGGCCGTCGAAAGCGACGACGAGGAGCACATCCGTCACACGGCGAAGAACATCCTGGAGACGGAAGTGCCCGACGGCGATCTCGATCGCATACATCGCGTCGAGGAAGGCGTTTGTATACAGGCGAACAATCGCCTGTTCGCGGTGATCTTCTGGTTCGTCGTGCTCGGGCCTTTCGGTGCGTGGGCCTATCGCGCCACCGACCTGATCCGGCGCCGCGCCGTTTTCGCGGCGGCGCGCGACGAGGAGTCCGATGGTGTAACCGATCGCAATCGAACGGCGGCCGTCACGCTGCATGGCTGGCTGGCGTGGATCCCCGCAAGGCTGACGGCCGTCGGTTACGCCGCTGCCGGGAATTTCGATACCGCCATCGGCGCGTGGCGTGCACCGACCGAACAGAAAGCCGAGTCGCTGTCGGAACGCAACGAACACCTCCTCGCGAGGGTCGGCATCGCCGCGCTGGCGCTGCAGGACGAGGACGACGAGGAACTCGGCGCCCGGGCGATCCGCGGTGCGACCGCCGCCAACCGCCTCGTGTTCCGGCTGCTCCTGATCTGGGCCGTCGTTATCGCCGCGATGACGCTGTACGGCTGGACGCGGTGAGGGCAGGCTGCGCGCTCGCGCTGCTGGCCTTCCTCGCCTGCGCCTGCGCCTGCTCCGCTCCGCCCGAGCCGCCTCCCGGAACGACGACTTACTCCCGGGTCGTGACGCTCGCACCGAACCTGACCGAGCTCGTGTTCGCCGCCGGCGCCGGCGACACACTCGTCGGTGTGAGCGCGTACTCCGATTATCCGCCGGCCGCCGCAAGACTCCCCGCGGTCGGCGATGCCTTCGCCGTCGACCGCGAACGTCTCGCCACGCTGGAACCGGATCTGCTGTTTGCCTGGGAGAGCGGCACGCCAGTGCACGTCGTCGACGAACTGCGTCGCGGAGGTTATCGCGTCGAGACGATACGCACGCGCAGCCTCGAAGATGTGGCCCGCGCGCTGCGCCGCATCGGCGAGCTGACCGACCACGCGGATACGGCGGACCGCGCCGCGGATGCGTACGACGCCGAACTCGCCGCGATCGCAGATCAGTACGCCGATCGCGAGCCGATACGCGTCTTCTACCAGGTGTCCGCGCGACCGCTGTACACCGTCAATGGCAAGCATTACGTCAGTGAACTGATCCGGCTGTGCGGCGGTCGCAACGTGTTCGCCGATCTCGGCGAACTCGCGCCGGCCGTCGACGTGGAAGCCGTCGTCGCCCGCGACCCCGAAGCGATACTCGCGAGTTCCGACGCAGGCGAGGACGCCTTCGCGCAATGGGCGCGCTGGCCCGAACTCGCCGCGAACCGCTATGACAACCATTTCCTGATGCCGGCCGACGAGATCGGCCGTGCCACGCCGCGCCTCGCCGCCGCCGCTCGCGCCGTCTGCGAAGCCCTCGACACCGCCCGCGCCCACCGCGCCGATCGCGGCTGAAGCCGTCGTGCGTGGCTAGCGATCCCGGTCCCAGAGCACCTCGGTGCCGCCCTCGGCGCGGGCGAGGACGCGGGCGATGACGAACAGCAGGTCCGAGAGTCGGTTCAGGTACGTGATGACCTCGGGCCGGACGGTCTCTTGCCTGGCCAGCGCGATCGTCGTGCGCTCGGCCCGGCGTACAATGCAGCGCGCGAGGTGACAGCGCGCGGCGGCTTCGCCGCCGCCCGGCAATATGAATTCGGCGAGCGCCGGCAAATCGGCGTTGAATGCGTCCAGCCGGGACTCGAGCCGCTCGACGAAGCCGGAGTCGATCGCGGCGTGGCCGGGGATACAGAGTTCGCCGCCGAGCTCGAACAGGTCGTGCTGCACCTCGGTCAGCGCGATGCGGACGGTATCGGGCACGGACGGGGAGGCCAGCACGAGGCCGATGGCGCTGTTGGCCTCGTCGACGGTGCCGTACGCATGGACGCGCGGGCTGTCCTTCGGTACGCGCGTGCCGTCGCCGAGTCCGGTCGTACCGTCGTCGCCGGTGCGCGTGTAGATCTTGCTCAGTCGTTTTCCCATCTCAGTCCCGGCGGTATCTTAACTCGACGTAGGCACCGCGTCCGGGCATGCGGAACCCGTCGGCCGTCTGGTAGTCCGTGTCGAACAGGTTCTCGATGCGGGCATTGAAGGTGAAGTCACGGCCGATGGGCAGCTCGGCTGTCAGGTCGACGAGGGCGTAGCCGGGCAGGCGGACGTTACCGAGGTCGACCCGATCGCCGCTCGCCAGGACGGCGATGCCGAACCGGTTGCGGCCGGCGTCGACTGTCCAGGACAAGGTCCCGCTCCGTTCGGCGCGGCGCAGCAGGCGCTCCCCCGTCGTGGCGTTGTCGGCGCGCTGCCTGACGAGCTTGGCGTGGACCGCGAAATTGTCGCCGCGATAGTCGTAGCCGAGTTGGGCGCCGCGGATCCGGGTGCGCTCGACATTCTCGAGCAGGAAAGACTGAAAATCGAACTCGATCAGGTCGTCGATGTCGTTCGCGTACAGTTCGAAATCGACGCTGTGACCGTTCGGAGATGCGTAGCGCAGGCCGAGCTGTGCCTCGTCGGCGACCTCCGGAGAGAGGTCGGGATTGCCGCCGAAACCGAACCGGTCCGTTGCGTCCGGCGCGCGAAACGCGTGACCCAGGCCTGCGTTCAGGGTCCAGGCGGCGCCGATATCCAACGCGTATTCGGCATTCCAGGTCGTGTGCCGGCCGAAGGTCTCATGGTCGGTCACGCGCAGCGCGAGGAAGGCGCGCTGCGGGCCGCGCGACCACTGGTCCTGAAGGAAGGCGGCCCGGATCCTGGTGGGTTCGTCGAAGCCGCTGCCGAACGACAGTGTCGATGCGTCCTCGTCGACGCCGTAGAGACCGGCCGTCAACACGTGGCTGGACATCGCATAGCTGTACTGCCAGTCGATGCTCGTGCGTTCGGACCGGACGAAGTCGTCGCTCTGATTCTGGCGGATATCGTCCAGCATGTGAGACAGCACGAGACGGCTGCTGCCGTGCGCCGACAGGCGGCCGTTCCACTCGAGTGCCGTCGTCGCGTTGTGATAATCCTGGTCCACGGGCGTCAGGAAAAAATCCAGGTATTCGACGTTGCCGCGCGCCTCCCAGTGATGGAGGATCAGGTCCCCGTCGCCGACGGGATGCGAGGCGTACAGGCTCGCCGACAGGTTGTCGTAGCCGCGGGTGAGGTCGGAATCCGTGCGCGGCGGGAAGCCGTCCGTGGACTGGCCGTTGAGCGTGATGCCGAATTCGCCGAGAGAGCCCCGATCGCCGGCCGACAAGAAAGCGGAGCGCGTGTTGTCGCTGCCCATCCCGATTCCCGTCTCGACATAGCCGTCTTCCGGTCGGCGCGTGATGACATTGATCACGCCGCCGATCGCATCGGTGCCGAACAGCGCCGAGCGAGCACCCTTGACGACCTCGATGCGTTCGATCAGTTCCGGGGCGATGTTCTGGATCGGCGCGCCGCCCACGGTGCCCGGGTTGATCCGCACGCCATCGACCAGTACGAGCGTGTGATTGCTTTCGGTGCCACGCAGGAACAGGGAGGTGGCCTGCCCCGGGCCGCCGTTGCGGCCGAGGTCGACGCCGGCCTGGAAACGCAGCAGGTCCGCGAGGTCGTTGGCCAGTGACAGTTCGATGTCGTCCCGCGTGATGACGGTCACGGGCACGGTCGCGTCCGAGAGGGGGATCTCGGTTCGCGTCGCGGTGACAACGAGGGTTTCGTGAGGTGTGCTGCGAGGCGTGTTCTGCGTCGTTTCGTTCTTCGTCGGCCGATCCGCGGCATGGACCAAAGACGAGAGTGACAGGACGATGAGTGCCGCCGGGAATCGGAAGCTGTACATGTTGGCTCTCCTGTGCGTGCCGCCCGCACGCGTTCTTTTTCGTTGAGTCCACGGTCTGGAGAGTCTGGCCGGACGGCCCGTGCGGCACGCCCGCTATGCGCCCTCCGCGCCGATAGCGTGTTCACGAGGCCGGTCTCCGGGCTGACGAGCGGACTTGCGTCCTTGCCGTAGCGCCTTCCCGCGAGCGCAGGTCTTGCGTTTCGCAGTGGCTCCGGCCGTTGGTTCCAGACCGGGGGCTACGGTTTGACTCGATCACCGTTGCGGGGGCAGCGCCGGATTTGTCGTGAGCCGTCCTGAACTCACGCCGCACCGGCTTCCCGTTCACCCGATCCTGCCGAATCGGGCTCACCTGGTGAGCTTGGTACCATAGGTGCGCCCGCAGGACGCTGTCAAGCGATGCAGGGCCCGCTTGTGTCTGCACGGTCGAGCCGCCATAGTTGCGCCGGTTGTTTCCCGTACCCGGACCGGATTAATGACGACAGAGCCTGGCCCATCGGCGGCCCTGGCTGCCGCGAAAGAAGCAGCCGAAGCCGCCGCGCGGATCAGCCGCAAGTACTATGCGGGCAACTTCACGGTGCGCACGAAGGCGGATCGCACGCCCGTCACGCAGGCCGACGTCGAATGCGAGCAGGCGATCCGGGACATCATCGGCCGGCGGTTTCCGGATCACGGATTCTACGGCGAGGAGACCGGGCGCACGCGAGGCGATGCCGACTACCTGTGGCTCGTCGATCCGATCGACGGGACCAAGGGATTCATCCGGCAGTATCCGTTCTTTTCGACGCAGATCGCGCTGATGCACGAGGGACGCATCGTGCTCGGCGTGTCGAGCGGCACGATGATGGATGAACTCGCCTGGGCGGAGGAGGGCCGCGGCGCCTGGCTGAACGGCGTGCGGCTCGCGGTCAGCGATGTCGCCGACCCGGATGCGGCGGCCGTCTCCACCGGCAACCTCAGGTCGCTGGCGAAGTCCGGCGGCTGGGCGGGCCTCGGGGAGATCGTGGCGCGCGCAGACCGGATCCGCGGTTACGGCGATTTCTATCACTATCATTTGCTTGCGGCGGGGAAGATCGAGGCCGTCATCGAATCCGACGTCAACATCCTCGATATCGCGGCGTTGTCGCTGATCGTGACCGAGGCAGGCGGCGTGTTTACCGATCTGAACGGCGACGCGATCGGACTCGGGACGCGCTCCGTGCTCGCCACGAACGCGGCGCTGCATGCGCAGTACCTGGAGTCCTTACGGGGCTGGGTGGTCTGACACTGCGACGAACAGATCGCGCGAACGCCAGCGGACCGTCTCCATCGTCGTCGCATACAACTCGCCGAGCGAACCCACGTCCAGCACGTCGGCGCTTGCGCCGAGGCGCCAGCGGCCGTCGCCGTGGAGCAGCAGGCAACGGTCGGCAAAGCGGGCCGCGAAGTTGACGTCGTGCAGGCTCACGAGGACTGCCGCGCCCTGTTCGTCGGCCGCGCGGCGGAACACCGCGAGTGCGTCGAGCTGGTGCTGCGGGTCGAGGTGATTGGTCGGTTCGTCGAGCAGGTAGAGCGAAGGTCTTTGTGCGAGCACCTGCGCGATCGCGAGCCGGCGGCGCTCACCGCCCGACAAGGTCAGCACGTCGCGCGCGGCGAGCGAAGTGAGGCTCATCGTCTCGAGCGCCGCGCGGGCGATCTCACGATCCCGCGCCGATTCCCACCGCATGAGCCCGATGTGCGGATGGCGGCCTGTCAGCGCGGTGTCGAGCACGGTCGCGGGAAACACGTCGTCGGTCGTCTGGGGCAGGAACGCGAGCTGTTGCGCAGTCCGCCGCCGGGAGGCAAGGATGCTCGCGCCGCCGAGTGTCACGCGGCCGCTTGCCGCCGGTCGCAAGCCGGCCAGCGTCAGCAGCGTCAGTGACTTGCCGCTGCCGTTGCGCCCGAGAACGGCAACGACTTCGCCGGGCGTGAGTTCAAGGTTGAGTTCGTCGACGAGCCGTCGGCCCGGCACGCTCACGGTGAGACCGGTGCAAACCAGGATCGGCGTCGGTTTCGCCAGCATGCCGGTTCAGTCCGTGAGCCTGATCTCGTGCGCCGTGAGCGGGCCGATCACGGCGTACCTGAGGCTGGTCGGGACGACCGCCTCGTCGGCGGTCAATGCGATGCGGCCGCCCATGATCTCCGCCAGCCGTTGCGGATAGAGCGGTTTCCGATCGGGTTCGCCGAGCCCGTCCGGCACGCTGGGCTGACCGTCGGACGGATCGTATTTGTCCGTCGCGCCGAGCGTGTGCAGGAATTCATGCGCGATGATGACGTTGTTGGCGCCCCGGTGGCTGCGACCGGCGCGCGCATTGACGACGCCGACCATGCCCTTCTGCAGGCCCACGGAGTTTTCGAGCAGGAATCCTTCCTGCGGGCGATGATAGCGGACGAACATGCGCACGTCGGGTTCGATCTCGTCCTGTTCGCCGGCCACGTGTGACGCCCACCAGCGCATCCTAAGGGACCAGATCATGACGTCGAGCATGTTGGGTTCGGGATCGACGGCGGGTGGTTGCTCCGTGACGGGACGGCCGAGTTCGACGCGCAATGGGCGGTCCACGGTCTTACCGTAGCGGCTGGCCTCGCGCGCGACGAAGTCCTCGATCGGCGCGAAATCCTCGGTCGTCAGCGAGGCGATGTACTCCGCACTCTCGTCGCTGCCGTCGGCGTTGATCGGGTATATCTTGATCCAGAGGCTGTTGTTCCAGTCCGTGCTGCGACTCTTCGTCAGCCACGCGCTGGCGGCCACGAACAACAGGATGAACAGCAGGATGGTGATGCGGACGGCTTTGAACAACTGACGACAGGCCCTAGAGCTCGGGTGCGCGTCGCGCGCCGGTCGCCTGTTCGAACGCATAGGCCAGCTCGATCAACTGCTTGTCGGACCAGGCAGCGCCGATGAACGAGAGGCCGATCGGCAGCCCGGACACGAAACCCGCGGGGACGGTGATGCTCGGGTAACCCGACACTGCGGCATACGACGAGCTGCCGATCGAGAAGCTGTCGCCGTTCACGTGATCCGTCATCCATGCCGGGCCGTTGCTCACGACGATCAGCGCGTCGAGCCGGTTGTCGGCGAGCGCCGTGTCGAGGGCCTTGCGGGCGATGCCGCGGCTTTGCTCGAGCGCATCGAGGTATTCGGTGTCGGTCAGCGGGCCCTTGTCGAGTGCCTGCAGCATGTATTCCTGCCCGAAGAAGGGCATGACCTGGTCCGCATGAGACTTGTTGAATTCGACGATCCCGGCGAGCGTGCGTATCGGCGCCTTCGACTTTTCGAGGTAGGCATCGAGATCCGCCTTGAATTCGTATAACAACACGACGTCTTCCGCCTGGCCCATGCCCCTGGTGTCGAGGTTGATCGGATCGACGATTTCGGCGCCACCGCCCTGCAGAGCCTTGATGCTCGAGGCCAGGATCGCCTCCACGTCCGGGTTGCTGCCGGCCCCGTAGTAGGAGCGGACGACGCCGATCCGGCGGCCGGCGAGCGCATCGGCCGCGAGGTTCGCGGTGTAGTCGGCGACTGCCCTGGTCGGTGCGTCGGCGGTCGCGGGGTCTTCCGGGTCGGCCCCCGCCATGGCACCGAGCAGTATTGCCGCGTCGCGCACCGATCGCGCCATCGGGCCGGCCGTGTCCTGGCTGTGCGCGATCGGGATGATGCCGCTACGGCTGATCAATCCGAGCGTCGGCTTGATGCCGACGATGCCGTTGACGCCGGAAGGGCAAATGACCGAGCCGTCCGTCTCCGTGCCGACGGCGACGACGGTGAGGTTCGCGGCGACCGCGACGGCGGAGCCGCTCGACGAACCACAGGGATTGCGCGCGGTGTCGTACGGATTCTTCGTTTGGCCGCCGAGGCTGCTCCAGCCGCTCGTCGAATGCGTCGACCGGAAGTTCGCCCATTCACTCAGGTTGGTCTTGCCGAGGATCACCGCGCCGGCATCGCGCAATCGGGCGACCAGGAACGCGTCGCGCGGTGCGATATGGTCCGCGAGCGCGAGCGACCCGGCGGTCGTGTGCATGTGATCGGCCGTGTCGATGTTCGCCTTGAGCAGCACCGGGATGCCGTGCAGCGGGCCGCGCGGACCCTTTTCCCGCCACTCCGCATCCAGGGCCCGGGCAATTTCGCGGGCATCGGGATTGAGCTCGATCACGGAGTCCAGTTGCGGGCCTTGCCGGTCGATCGCGGCGATCCTGTCCAGATACCAGTCGACGAGCTGCTCCGACGTCAGTTCGCCACGCGCGATTCGATCGTGCAGTTCGGGGATCGTCGCCTCGGAATAATCCGGCGCAGGACCGCCGCATGCGGCGAGCAGGAGGCTCAAGACCGCGAGCATGGCCAGTCGCTTCGGCGGTCGCACTGAGGGCAGCAATGTCACCGTGTCACAATTCCGGGGCCGGATCGTAGCCGCATGGTACCGCGAGTCGAGCGGACGCAGCCAAAGAAAAAGCCCCGCGGCGTGAGCGGCGGGGCCAATTTCTCTTTCTTTTTATCAAAAGAGGTAACTGCGAATTCGGTCGGCGGATACAGAACTTTTTTATTGTTGTTGGATCTGGATCTTATTGTTTTTGTAGTTGTTATTCTTCTGGCGTCTAAATCCCGTATGTATCCTATTTGCCGTACCGGCCGCAGCTACACTTCGCTTGGGCAGAATATAAAAAGCAAGACCTGTGCCAAGTGGGTAAATCGAGCCCGGAATTCAGTCTGTTAGCGATTGGTACAGGTTCGGCCGCTGACGGTGTTTCGCTCGCTTGTAAAGAAATTCGACGAAATTGCTGCGCTGCACATGACCCGATTCCCAAACAAGCCGGTCCAAACGGCTGAAAACCGGATATTTTTGCGGGGGTTCCGTGAGGCCAGGCGGCCCGTAGTCCGTCGCCGACTCAATGCATTATGTAAAATATCCTGCTTGTGTGACATCCGGCCCGCCACCGTAACCAGACTGTTAAATTATTCGACATTCCCGGCCGCCTTTGCGCGCTCGATCAGGCCGATGGCGCTGAAGAAGCGGCCGTTGCGAACGACCCCGACGACCCTGGCCGCGTCGTCGACGTCGGCCAGCGGATCGCCGTCGACGATCACCAGGTCGGCGCACGCCCCGGGCGCAATCCGGCCGAGCTTGGCCGCGACGCCGAGTGCGGCCGCCGCGTTCTCGCCTGCCGCCTCGAGCGCGGCCGCCGGATGCGATCCGGCGGCGACCATGGCCCGCAGCTCGGCCTGCTGGGCGATGCCGGGCGGCAGCCCGTTGGGCGCACTCGCCAGCACGAGGGAGCCGGCCGGCAGCGTCAGCCCCGCGAGCTCGGTGTAGCGACGGATCGCCGTGGGGTAACGGCCGAGCAGGGATGCCTGCCGCGACTGCATGAGCTCGGGGAGTCCCGGCGTGCGGGCGTCGGCGAGACCGGAAAACACCGGCATGACATCCGCCCCGGCCGCGATCTGTGCATTCTCGTAGCGGATCCCGCGCGGGCTGGTCGGGCCCTCGCCGGCACCCGGCACCAGCGAGTTCATCGAATCGAGGTCGGGACGCCAGTCGCTGCCCAGCACACGGGGGCCGGGCATGTCCTTGCCCGACCAACGCCGGTTCAGCGCACCGGGATCGGCCAGCGAAGTGACGACGGTCGTCACGCCGTAGGACAGGAGCAAGGGGCCGAGCGACTCCGCGGGCGTCGCTGGCAGGTCGGCCCAGGCATCCACAACACCGGGCAGCACGGTGAGATCGCCCATGTCGACGACGATCGCATCGGCGCGATCGCGGGGTGCCTCGAGTGCGGTAATCGTGGCACCGTCGATCACGATGTCGAGACCCTCGCGATACGTGTCCGACGTGCCATCGAACAGCCGCGCCGCGCGCAGCACGAGGCGGCCGTCCGGCGGGTCCGTTTCGGCCAGTTGCCGCGGCCGCCGCGGCATGCCGCGGCGCTGCGACTCGGGCTCGAGCGTCGCCCGGAACGGGAGTGTCTTCGAGGTCCAGGAATCGAACGGGCGACTGCGGATGACCCCGTTCGCGGTGTACAGGAACTGGCCGCGGTCGCGCCACGCCACCGGTGCGTAGAAGAAGTCCTCGTCCTGCACGAGCGCCCGAACCAGGGGCGGATCCGACAGAATCGCCATCTCCAGTTCGAGGCCGGACCCGGTGTGCTCAAGGAACGTGATCAGGCTGCCGTCGGGACGCCAGGACGGTGCGGCCAGGCGCGCATCCGAGCTCGCGAGCACGACATCGGGCCGGCCCTGCCGGCGCAACATGAGCGACCAGCCGGCGTCGTCGTGATAGATCCAGGCGAGGTCGCGGCCATCGGCAGACCACGCCGCCTCGGTCTCGTCGCCCGGCGTGCTCGTGAGGCGCCACGTCAGGCGGGTCGGAAGATCGAGTTCCCACAGGTCGAAGCCGCTGTCGTTGCGGTCCGACGAATACACGATGCGCTCGCCGGACGGATGCCAGGAGGGATATTCGTCGAAATAGTGGCCGTCGCTGATTTCCGTACTGGAGCCGTCGGCGAACCGATACAGGCGCAGGGCCTCCCGATTCCCCGAGCGTGCCTGGTAGACGATGCTGTTCGCGTCCGGCGACCAGCGCGGCCGCCTGGCAGGCAGCGGCCGCGCCTCGAGCTGGCGAGCCACACCGCCCTTGGCCGGCACCACCCAGATGCGACCGAGCAGGTCGATCGCCAGGCGTCCGTCCGCGGCGACATCGACGGAGAAGTTCGTGCCGCGGGTCAGGGTCACTTGCGCCGACGCAGGCACGGCGGCAGCGAGCACTGCGATGACGGCGAGGATCCGGGACAAACCGTGCACTCAGGGTTGCAGCCGGGTTCCCGACCAGGCCCCGACGCTGAACGTGCCGTCGTCGTTCTTCGTCAGGCTCCGCTCCCATCGTGCGCGGTCGTGGATGCGGTCGGCACCTTCGATCCAGAGTTCGATGCGCTGCGCCCACACGCGGATTCCGCCCCAGTGCGGCGGCCGGGGGATGACCGGCCGGTCCCGCACGGCGATGGATTTCAGGCTGCCCGCGGCGCTTACACCGAGTCGCATTGCCCGCCGCGCCACCTGCGCGATCAGTGCCGAGCGCGATTCAAGCGGGGCGCTCTGGTCGGAGCCCCACGCGCCGAGCTGACTGCCCCAGTCACGGGTGGCGAAGTAGGCGTCGCTCTCCTCGGCCGGGGAGTGGACGGCCCGCCCTTCGATGCGAACCTGGCGACCGAATGCGTCCCAGTGAAAGACGAGCGCGACGTTGTCGTTCGCGTCGAGGTGCCGGACTTTGTCCGACTTGTAGTTCGTATAGAACACGACGTAGCCGGGCTCGGCGACGAAGGATTTGCAGAGCACGACCCGGCCGGCGGGCTGGCCGTCAGCGTCGACGGTCACCGCGGTCATCGAGTTGGGATTGCGACTCACGCCCTCGGCGACGGCCTCGTCGAGCCAGGCCTTGGCCCAGCGCATCGGGTCTCCCGGCAACTCCGCGGGCAGGCGTTTTGCCGTGCAGGGATCGATCACGCCCCACTCCTTCGCTCTGCGATGAGGTCGGTCAGCCGCATACGGCGGTGCCCCCTTCACGGCGCGGATCGGATGCCACGTCGAAACCGCCGGCGCCATCGGCGAGTGCCGCGCCGACGCCGCCGAAATACATGTTGAGTTCCGGGAATTCCGTCACCGGCAGGTCGGTGTCGGGGATGTCGAGCCCGGACTCGGCCATGAGCCGATCTCTGGTGCCCGAAGTGTCGACGTGCAGGCGCGGATGCGAGATCGCGTCGGCCAGCGGCATGCCGAGTTCCAATGCGTTGACGAGTACCTGGTGGATTGCCGAGGTGATGCGGTCGGCGCCGGGTGATCCGATCGCAAGCACGGCATCTGCGCGTCGTGCGATGCTCGGCGCCATGTTGGATGGAAGCCGCGTGCCCGGCGCCCCGGCCGCGCTGCCGTCGCCCATGAGTTCAATCTCGCCGAGGCCGTTGTTGAGCCAGAGCCCGGTACCGGCCGGCATCTCGCCGGAGCCGTAGCCCGACGAGGCGGTGATCGAGCAGGCGAGCCCCGCGTCGTCGACGGCCGAGGTGTGCACCGTCGACGCCGATGTCCAGCGGCCGAGCAAACGCCCGTCGCGGGCCTCGGCGATCAGGCCTTGCGCCGCGAGGCCGGGGTCCGTGCCGGCCTCGAACCGCCGTTGCCGGTAGTCGAGGCAGGCTCGCTGCACCCGAATCAGGCGCTCGAGCGACGCACAGTCCCAGCGCGGCGACGGCAGGTTCGCGCAGGCCAGCAGCATGGCTGCCAGCACCGCGCCGCCGATCGCTGGCGGCGGGTTGGTGGCGATCTGCCAGCCGTGCAACTCGGCAGTCAATGCCGGCCGCTCCACGGCTTCGTACTGTTCAAGATCGGCCCTGGTCAGTGCACCGCCGCCGTCGAGCACGTGATCCGCGATTGCGCCGGCGAGCTCGCCCTCGTAGAACACCCGCGCGCCGCCGGAGGCGATCGCCGCGAGGCTCTCGGCAAGATGCGGCACGACGACGGCTGCGCCCGGCGCAAGCAGCGCACCGCCGGCGTCGTGCAGGGCCCGCCGCGCGTCCGCACTGCGGCCGAAGATAACGGGGTCCGAGTAACACAGGTAATAGTGACAGGCGGCCGGCAACGGGAATCCGTCGTGCGCGGCACGGATCGCCGGCACGAACAGGTCGTGCCAGCCGCACTGGCCGCGACGCTCCCATGCCATCTCGAGCGCCGCCAGCGCGCCGGGGATCGCGACCGAACCCGCGCCGACCCGCGTCGACACGCCGCCGCCGTAATCGAGCGTGACCTCGGTGGTGCCGCTGTCGGGATCGCGCCCGGCGAGGCCGCGACCCGGTACCGCGTGATTGCCGTCGAAGGTCACGGGATCGTCGTCCGGCGCCCAAACCGTGACGTAGGCGCCGCCGGCCAGGGCACAGACACCGGGCTGGGTATTCATCGACATCAGGGCCGCGCCGATCGCACAGTCGACGGCATTGCCGCCGGCCGCGGCAACCTCGCGCGCGGCGTCGGCGGCAAGCTCGGAAGTCGTTGCGACGGCGACCCTGCTCACAGGACTCTCATTGGGCAGGACGGCTCCGGTCTGCCCGCTGCCTCAATAATGTATGACGGACCGGATGCTCTTCCCTTCATGCATGAGGTCGAAGGCCCGGTTGATGTCTTCGAGCGGCATCGTGTAGGTGATGAACTCGTCGATCTTGATGTCCCCGCTCATGTACTGGTCGACCATGCCGGGTAGTTGCGAACGGCCCTTGGTGCCGCCGAATGCCGTGCCGCGCCAGACGCGGCCGGTCACGAGCTGGAAGGGCCGCGTGGAGATCTCCTGGCCCGCTCCGGCGACGCCGACGATCGTCGATTCGCCCCAGCCCTTGTGACAGCACTCGAGCGCCGCGCGCATCAGCTTGACGTTGCCGACACATTCAAATGAGTAATCGACACCGCCGTCGGTCATGTCGACGATGACTTGCTGGATCGGGGCGTCGTGATCCTTCGGGTTGACGGTGTCGGTTGCGCCGAGCTGTGTCGCGAGCTCGAACTTGTCCGGGTTGATATCGACCGCGATGATGCGGCCCGCTTTCGCCATCGTGGCGCCCTGGATCGCGGACAGGCCGACGCCGCCGAGGCCGAACACCGCGACCGTCGTTCCCGGCCGCACTTTCGCGGTGTTCAGGACCGCGCCGATCCCGGTCGTGATGCCGCAGCCGAGCAGGCAGACTTTCTCCAGCGGCGCGTCCTGGCGGACCTTCGCGATGGCGATCTCCGGCAGCACCGTGTATTCGCTGAACGTCGAGGTACCCATGTAGTGATAGACGGTCTTGCCGTCTTTGGAGAACCGGGAGGTGCCGTCGGGCATCAGACCCTTGCCCTGGGTGACCCGGATCGCCTGGCACAGATTGGTCTTGCCGGACGTGCAGAAGCTGCACTCGCCGCATTCGGGCGTGTACAAGGGGATGACGTGGTCGCCGACCTTGACAGACGTGACGCCCTCGCCGATCTCTTCGACGATGGCGCCGCCCTCGTGGCCGAGTACGGCGGGGAACAGGCCCTCGGGGTCTTCGCCGGACAGCGTGAAGGCGTCCGTGTGGCACACGCCGGTCGCGACGTTGCGGATCAGGACCTCGCCCGCCTTCGGGCCGTCGAGTTCGATCGTTTCGATTTCCAGCGGTTTGCCTGCTTCCCAGGCGACTGCGGCACGTGTTTTCATGCGTTCTGGCTCCGCGTTCGGATTGCGATCCGGGCGAGTACCCGGTCACGGTGATATTCGCACGATTGGCCGGCCCCGGACAACGTGACGCGGCTTGCCCCCCGGGAAGGGTCTACTGTAAAAGAACAGTTTCGTGTCAACCGGATCGAAGCGACGCAAACGATGAGCCTCGACGACTTGCGCCAGCAACTCTCGGATGTCGATCGGCGGATCGTCGAGCTGATAGCCGATCGCCAGCGAATCGTCGGCGCGATCGGCCGCGACAAACTGTCGTCCGGCACGGCCACGCGCGACTACGCGCGCGAGAAGGACGTGCTCGACATGGCGCGCGCCCGGGCCGCCGAGCTCGGCGTCGATCCGGAACTGGCCGAAGCGATCCTGGCCGAACTCATCCGCTCCTCGCTCGCCAGCCAGGAGCGCGATCGCGTCATTGCCGAGGGCAGGGGCGATGGGCGCAGCGTGCTGGTGATCGGAGGCGCCGGCAAGATGGGCGGCTGGTTCGCGGAATTCTTCACGTCGCAGGGATTCGCGACGACGATCGCGGACCCCGGCGTCGAGGACGGCCCGGGATGCTTCGCCGACTGGACCGATGCCGGTGTCGACTTCGACGTCATCGTGGTCGCGGCGCCGCTCGCGGTGTCCGGCCGGATCCTCGCGCAACTCGCCGTCCTCAAGCCGCCGGGGCTGGTGTTCGACATCGGCTCCCTGAAGACGCCGCTGCGGGACGGGCTGGCCGAGCTGGCCAGGGTCGGCTGCCGCGTTACGTCGCTGCACCCGATGTTCGGGCCGGATACGCGCCTGCTGTCCGGCCGCCACCTGATCTTCTGCGACGTCGGCTCGGCCGAGGCGACCCGCGATGCCAAGGCCCTGTTCAACTCGACGATGGTCGAACAGCTGGACATGGGACTCGACGATCACGACCGGCTGATCGCCTACGTGCTCGGTCTGTCGCACGCCCTCAACATCGCGTTCTTCACGGCCCTTGCCGAGAGCGGAGAGGCGGCGCCGAAGCTCGCCCGGCTGTCCTCGACCACGTTCGACTCCCAGGTGCTGGTATCCGCCGCCGTCGCCCAGGACAACCCGCATCTGTACTTCGAGATCCAGCATCTGAACCGCTTCGGCCTCGGGCCGCTCGACGCATTGTGCGAAGCGGCGGAACGCATCCGCGAGGTGGTCGCGAAGGGGGACGAGGGCGGCTTCGTCGATCTGATGGAGAAAGGCAGGGCCTACATGGCCCTGCGCGGCTGACGATGCCCGCACGCCAGGAACTTGCCGCCCGGCTGGAGGCGACAGAGGAGGAACTCGCCCGATTGAAGACAGAGGTCGCGCGCAACGAAGACAAGATGCGCCGTTCGCAGGAGCGCGAGCTGCGCCTGTTACAGGCGGAGGATCTGGAGGCGCTGTTCAGGGAAATGCTCGACGGCCTGCGCTCGAGCTACCAACTTCAATACGTCAGTGTCGTGCTCTGCGATCCGGACCACGAGATCCGCCATCTGTTGCTGGCCGCGGGCACGCCTGCCGAGGGTCTCGAGAATCTCGTCGTCGTGGAAGCGCTGACCGGAATGGCGCCGCAGTACGTCGCCCTCGACCGGCCGTGGCTGGGTGCCTTCGCCGCCTGCGATCACCAGCTCCTGTTCCCGGGCGCCGAAGGTCTCGCCAGCGTCGCGCTGATCCCACTGCTGCATCGCCGGCGGCTGTTCGGAAGTATCAATCTCGGCAGCGCGGATGCCGACCGTTTCACGCGCGAGCATGCCACCGATTTCCTCGCGCATCTCGGCGTCATCGCGTCGTTCTCGATCGAGAACGGCGTCAACCGCGCGAGACTCCTGCGCAGCGGTTTCACGGACGTGCTGACCGGATGGCACAACCGCCGTTACCTGCAACTCCGTCTCGCCGAAGAGCTGGCCCGGGCACGCCGTGACCGGACGCACGTCGCGTGCCTGATGCTCGACGTCGATCATTTCAAGCGCATCAACGACAACTTCGGTCACGCGGCCGGGGACACGGTGCTGCGCGAACTCGCCAACCGTATCGATACCGAAGTACGGGCGAGCGATATCTCGGCGCGCTACGGCGGAGAGGAATTCGTGATCCTGTTGCCGAACACGGAGCCGTCCGCGGCCGTCGGCCTCGCCGAACGCATCCGTCGCGCGGTATCGGCGTCGCCCTGTGTGCTGCCGGGCGGATCGTCGGTGACCGTCACCGCCTCGATTGGCATCGCCGGCGTGCTGCCCGAGCCGAACACGAAGGACCTGAAGACGCTCGGCGAAGCGCTGATCGCCCGCGCCGACGTCGCGCTGTATCGCGCCAAGTCGGCCGGTCGCGACCGGATCGCGGTCGACGGAGACTGAGCGTGCGCGCGGCGCTCATCGCCATGACGGCGGTATGTTTCGCGGTGCTGTCAGGCTGCGGCAAAGGGCGGGATGGTGCTAGGCAGACGCCGGTGGTCATTTACGTGGCAAGCACAGACGATGCTTATCTGACAGAACTGGTCAAGGACTACGAATACGAAACTGGCGAGATTGTCACGCTACGGCATGGCATGCCGGAGGCGATCGTTGCGGATCAGATCGCAAAACGGCTCGATCCGCCGGCCGATGTGTTGATAACGCACAGCGTTGCCGATATCCAGCGCGCCGCGACGCAGGGCGCGTTGCGGCCGCTGGCTGCGGCCAGCGTCGAGCCGCCCGTCCCGGCATGGCTGCGCGATCCCGACGGTTTCTGGACGGCGATAAGTTGGCGGGACGCCAACATAATTTTTGACCCGAGAGTCGTGCGCTACGCGGCGGTAACGGGCTATGCGGCACTCGCCGATCCGCATTTTCAGAATCGCGTATGCCTGTCATCGTCGCGCAATTCAGTCAATCGTGCGGTCATCGCGCAACTGATCGCGCAGCAAGGCGTGCGGTCCGCCGAACTCGTCGTGCGGGGCTGGATCGCAAACCTCGAACGCCCCGTGTTCGAGTCCGACGCCGAGGTCCTGGGAGCGATCATGGCAGGAGATTGTGGCATTGGCTTCATTTCAAGCGCGGTGCCGCCGCCGCCGGGCGCCGACGTGGCGGAGACGGTACCCTGGCCCTCCTTCGGTGATGCCTCCGCCGCCGGCATCGGCCGCCATGCCCGAAACCCGGCCGGCGCAGCGGCCTTCATTGAGTATCTGCTGGAACCGGTAGTGCAAGGTCGGTTTACCGCTAGGACGGCCGAGTTTGAAGCGAATCGCCCGGATTTCAATTGGCCGCAAGTAACCGAAGAAGACGACCACCCGGCCACGCTCCTCGCCATCTGGCATACAGAGGATGCCGAGAAGCTGGCCGAACGCGCGCACTACCCCTGAGACCGCAGTTCAGACTGGCCCGCGGCTGCGCCGCACCAGGATCAGGAACAGGGGTACGCCGATCGCCGCCGTCAGGGCACCGACCGGCAGTTGCCGCGGCGCAAGCAGCGTGCGCGCCAGGGTGTCGGCGACCACCAGCAGGCTCGCGCCGGCCAGTGCCGAGGCCGGCACCAGCCAGCGATGGTCGCCGCCGGCACCGAGCCGGACCAGGTGCGGGACGACCAGGCCGATGAAACCGATGACGCCGACGCTGGTGACGGAGATCGCCGTGGCCAACGATGCGGCGGCGAATACGAGTGCGCGAAAACCCGCCACCGGCATGCCGACGATGGCCGCCTGCAGATCGCCGCGCGCGAGCACGTTGAGGTGCCGCGCGGCCAGCGTCGCCGCCGCGACGAGCAGCGCTAGCACGGCCAGCAGCGGCACCGGATCGAATGCAAAACTGAGGTCGCCCATCAGCCAGAACAGCATGCCGCGCAGGTTCCTGTCCGGACTGAGCGCGAGCAACAGGGTCGTCGCAGCCGTAAACCCGGAGGCGAGCACGACGCCGGTCAGCAACAACCGCGACGGCGTCCAGTTGCCGGAGCCGCGGGCGACCGAGAACACCAGCAAGGTCGCCGCGAGTGCGCCGCCGAAGGCGGCGAAGTTCACCACCGTGGCGCCGAAGCCCAGCATCATCACGGCCAGCGCCGCCACGGCGGCGCCGCCCGAGGTACCGAGGATGTAGGGCTCCGCCAGCGGATTGCGCAACAGCACCTGCATCAGGACGCCGGCCACGGCGAGCAGGCCGCCGACGGCAAACGCGGAGAGCGCGCGCGGCAGCCGCAATCCCAGTACCAGCGTCCGTGTCGACTCCGGAGCCGAACCGCGCAGTGCGTCGAGCGACTCGGCGAGGCCGATGTGCGCGCTGCCCGTCACCAGCGCGACGAGGAGTGCGGCCAGGGCGACGGCGCAAAGCGCCGCGAGCACGATTCCGGGATGCCTGTGGGGCAACGCGCGACTCCGTCGGGGATTGGGTCCGTCAACACACTGCAGCGCCGACAATGCCCGTATTTGGTGTAAAGTTAAAGGCAGTTGAGTTTTCGTATCCGCTGCAATGGCGAGCGACTGGATTGACGCAGAGGGGTTCCGCGCCAACGTCGGTATTATCCTGACGAACAGCGCGGGCAAGCTGCTGCTTGCGGGCCGCGCGGGCAGCAAAGGCTGGCAGTTCCCGCAAGGGGGCATGCGCGTCGGCGAAGAACCCGAGGCCGCGATGTATCGAGAGCTTCGCGAAGAGGTCGGCCTGGGCCCCGAAGACGTGGAGCTGCTCGGTACGACGAGCGACTGGCTCCGATACCGGTTGCCGGACAGGTACGTGCGCCGCAACAGCAAGCCGCTGTGCATCGGGCAGAAGCAGCGCTGGTTCATGCTGCGACTGATCTCGCCGACGGAGAATGTCCGCTTCGACCTGGGCGAGGTGCCCGAGTTCGACCGTGTACGCTGGGTCGATTTCTGGCGTCCGGTGAGCGAAGTCATCTATTTCAAGCGCCGGGTCTACGCGCGTGCGCTCCACGAACTCGGTTCCACGGTGTACCCGCAGGCACTGCCGCCGCGCCCGCGTTGGTGGCCGAAACGCTGGCTTGCGACGCTCGACAAGGACAATCGCGACGCCAAACCGTGACGCGCCGCACTTCTCACATCCGGTACCTCCGCGTAACATAACGTCTTTTCGTCGACGGACGCCCTGTTGGCCCGACATTCTCCTCTGCTGCTGCACAGCGGCCCGCGCGTCATCATCACGCGCGTGGCACTGGCCGTCTTCATCGCGGTCCTGTGCTATCTGGTGTTCGAGTTCGGCCGCATCCAGGCCAACTACAACATCATCGACGCGGCGAAGGAACGCAAGGCGTATGAGAACCGGATCGCCGAGCTCAACGGAGAGATCGACTCGTTGAAGGAGGAGGTCGCGAAGCTGCAGACCGATCGCGAGATCGATCACGAATCCTACAAGGAGGTCGAGGCCAGCCTCACCTCGCTGCAATCGAAGATCCAGGAGCAGAACGACGCCATCGCGTTCTACCGGGGCATCGTATCGCCGGAGGACGGCACCGCGGGGCTCCGCGTACAGGACATGAAGCTGACGCGCGGCGCGACCGAGCGTGCTTTCAATGTACGCCTCGTTCTGGTGCAATCCCTGCAGCACGACCGCAAGGTGTCCGGCGACGTCAGCCTCAGCGTCGAGGGCGAGCAGAACGGCGCGACGACCAGCTACGACTACGCCCAGCTCCTGCCCGATACGGGCGACGACAGCTGGCCGTTCTCGTTCCGGTACTTCCAGGATTTCAGCCGGGAGATCGTGCTCCCCGATGGCTTCACGCCGGAGCGCATCAAGATTGAGGTGCACTCGAAGACACGTTCGATCAAGAGTATCGAGAAGAGTTACTCCTGGGCCACGAGTCCGGGCTGACGCAGTATTGACCGCCTGAACGGGCGCGGTGGAGGAACGAATGTTTGGTCGTAGTAAAGGCGGACACAACCGGGTGGACACACTCGTGGGCGCGAACAGCGAGGTGAATGGGGACCTGAGCTTCGAGGGCGGCTGCCATGTGGACGGTACTGTCAAGGGCAACGTCAGCGCCGACCCGGAGAGCAATTCCGCGCTCAGCGTCAGCGAGGACGGCAACATCGAGGGCGGCGTCAGCGTGCCTTATGTCGTCTTGCACGGCATCGTGCGGGGCGACGTCTGCGCGAGCCAGCGCGTGCAACTCGGGCCCACCGCGCGGGTCATAGGTAATGTATATTACAATCTCATCGAGATGGCGATCGGGGCCGAGATCAACGGTAAGCTGGTACACCAGCCCGAGGGTCAGGTGCCGCTGCTCGAGCAGACCAGCCGGCTGGATGCCACCGTCGCCGCCAAGAGTTGACAGGATTCAAGGCTATGCAGACTGACAGACAGGTTACCGATCAGGCCGCGCCGCCGCCGCCCGTGGTCTTCACGGACGCTGCGGCTGCCAAGGTCGGCGAACTGATCCGTGAAGAGGAGAATCCCGAACTGAAGCTGCGGGTGTTCATCTCCGGCGGCGGCTGTTCGGGGTTCCAGTACGGCTTCACCTTCGACGAGAACATCGAGGAAGGCGACAGCCAGGTCGTCAACCAGGGCGTCACGCTTGTGATCGATCCGATGAGCGTCCAGTATCTGATGGGCGCGGAAATCGATTACAAGGAAGACCTGCAGGGTGCGCAGTTCATTATCCGGAACCCGAACGCAACCACAACCTGCGGTTGTGGACAGTCCTTCACGGCCTGATACCACTCGCCAGGTCATCGCCGGGGTCGACCTCGGTTCCAACAGTTTCCACATGATCGTCGGTGAGTTGCGCCACGGCCAGCTCATCATCATCGACCGCATCCGCGAGACCGTGCGCCTCGCCGAGGGCCTTTCCGACGAAGGCGACATCTCGCCGGATGCGCGCGCCCGGGCGCTCGATTGCCTGGCACGCTTCGGCGAACGGCTGCGCGAGATGCACGCCGACAGCGTCCGTGCCGCCGGCACGAGCACGCTCCGGCGCGCGCGCGAGGATATCGGTTTCATGGCGGAAGCCGAGGCGGCGCTGGGTCATCCCATCGAGATCATCTCCGGTCTCGAGGAAGCGCGCCTGATCTACCAGGGCGTGACACACAGCATGCCGCCGTACGACGGCCTGCGGCTGGTCATGGACATCGGCGGCGGCAGCACGGAGCTGATCCTCGGCAAGGGCCCGAAGCCGCGGGCGCTGGAGAGCGTGCACCTCGGTTGCGTGGCGCTCACCGAACGCCATTTCCCGGGCGGCAGGATCACGCAGGACGCGTTCACCAGGGCGCGCGTCGCAGCGCGTCTCGAACTGCGGCCGGTCAAGGCCTTCTTCCGGGGCGCGAGCAACGTCGAATGCGTGGGCACCTCGGGCACCATCCGCGCCACCGAACTGGTGGCGAGCGAACTGGGGCTTATCGACTCGCACATGCTCACGGCGGATGCCGTCGAGAAACTGATCCTGCGCGTGTTGCAGTTCGAATCGACCACGGCGCTGACGCTGCCGGGGCTGCCGGACCGCCGTGCCGAGGTCTGGCCCGGAGGGCTGGCGATCCTGGTCGAGCTGCTCGGCGTATTGCGGATCGACGCGCTGAAGGTCTCCGACGGCGCGCTCCGCGAGGGCCTCCTGTACGAACTGGTCGGCCGCCTGCGGCACAAGGATGCGCGTGAGCGCAGCGTCGGCGCCATGGCCGCGCGCTACCACGTCGACAAGGCGCAGGCCGCGCGCGTGGCGGCGACGGCGCGGATGCTCCTCGACCAGTGCGCCGCGAACTGGGAACTCGATACGCCGCTGTTCAGGAACATGCTCGAGTGGTCGGCGAAACTGCACGAGATCGGTCTCGACATCTCGCACGACGGTTTCCAGCGGCACGGCGCCTACATCGCCGAGAACGCCGACATGCCCGGTTTCCCGCGCGCCGAACAGCGTTTCCTCGCGTTCCTGATCGGCAGCCAGCGCCACCAGATCGGCACCCGCTTCCAGCGCCGGCTGCCGCGCGCCTGGCGCAAGTCGGCCCTCCGGGTCGCGATGGTGCTGCGGCTGGCGGTCCTCCTGCACCGGAACCGCAGCCAGGTCGACCTGCCGCCGATCACCCTGGCGGTGAACAAGCGAACGATGCGCCTGAAGTTCGACGCCGACTGGCTGGCGGCCAACCCGTTGACGGTGGCCGATCTCGAGCGGGAGATCGGCTATCTCGACAAGGTGGGTTACCGGCTCAGCTTCAGTTAGGAGCGGCCAGTTCTTCCAGGAAGGTCTCCTGGGCGCTGACGTGCGGTTCGCCGGGCTTCGGAACGAGGCGTTCGTAACTGCCGTCGCTGTGCAGCACCCAGGCCTGGCGATTGTCGGAAAGGTAAAGTTCCAGGTCGGCGCGGATCTGGTCCTTGAGCCGCCTCTGCCGGATCTCGAAACAGGACTCGTTGCGGCGCAGGAGATTACGCTCCATCCAGTCCGCACTGGAGCAATAGATCTGTTCATCGCCGCCGTTCAGGAAGAAATACACGCGCGAGTGTTCCAGGAACCGGCCGACGAGGGAGCGCACGTGGATGTTGTCCGAAATGCCGGGCACGCCGGGCCGCAGTGAACAGATCCCCCGCACGATGAGGTCGATACGGACGCCGGCCTGCGAGGCCTCGTAGAGCGCATCGATGATGCCGGGTTCGGACAGTGCATTGATCTTGGCGATGATGCGCGCATCAAGGCCTTCGCGCGCGTTGTCCGCCTCGCGCCGGATCTTGTCGAGCAACGCACCGTAGAGATTGAACGGCGAGGCGAGCATCCGGTTGAGGTCGCGCGCCTCGGTGAGGCTCGTGAGCTGCATGAACATCTTGTGCACGTCCTCGCCGAGGCGCTGGCTGCTGCTCATGTAGCCGTAGTCGGTGTACAGCTTGGTGGTCGTATGGTGATAGTTGCCGGTGCCGAGATGCACGTAGCGTACGAGCTTCCCGGACTCGCGCCGCACGACCAGCGTCATCTTTGCGTGGGTCTTGTATCCCACGAGGCCGTAGACGACGTGGGCGCCGGCTTCCTGCAAGCGATTCGCGAGCGATATGTTCGCCGCTTCGTCGAAGCGCGCCATCAGCTCGATGATCACGGTCACTTCCTTGCCGGCCCTGGCGGCACTGACGAGCAGGTCGACGATCGGCGAGTCGGAGCCCGTGCGGTACAGCGTGATCTTGATGGCCAGCACGCTCGGGTCAGTCGACGCGGTCTTGATGAAGTCGATCGTCGGCGAGAAGGAATGGTACGGATGGTGTAACAGGACGTTTTTCGTCTTGAGCAGTGAGAAGATGTCGTCGTCCGTCCGCAGCTCGTCCGGCAGACCCTGCGTGAAGGGGGGGTACAGCAGTTCAGGCCGGTCCTCGATGTCGCAGACGGTGGCGAGCCGGTTCAGGTTGACGGGCCCGTCCACGAGATACATGTCCTGCTCGTCGAGACCGAAATGATCGAGCAGGAATTGCTGCAGGTCTTCCGGACACTGATGGCCGACTTCGATGCGCACCGCGGCACCGTAGCGGCTCGCTTCCAGCTGGCCCTCGAGCGCGTGCACGAGGTCGCTGATCTCTTCGTCGTCGACGTAGAGATTGCTGTTGCGCGTGACCCGGAACTGCCAGCAGCCGTCGACGGCCAGCCCCGGGAACAGTTCCTGCGCGTGCACGCGGATCATCGAGGACAGGAACACGTAGTGGTGGCAGCCCGGGCTGGAGAGGTGCTCGGGCAGCCGGATGACGCGCGGCAGGGAACGCGGCGCCTGCACCATGCCGCGATGGCGGCGTCGCCCGAAAGCGTCCTTGCCGTGCAGCCGGATGATGAAATTCAGGCTTTTGTTCAGGATGCGCGGGAACGGCCGTGACGGGTCGAACGTCAGCGGCGTGAGCACGGGCACGACCTGCTCGCGGAAATAGTCGCGGAGCCATTCGCGCTGTTCGGCGTTCCATTCCTCGCTCTGGAGGAACTGCACACCCGCCTTCGACAGCTCGGGAAACAGGACCTTGTTGAGCAACTCGTACTGTTCCCTCACGACGCCGAGCATGCCGTGCCGTATCGCGTCGAAGACCTGCTGCGCCGATGCCTTCTCGGGACCCTGTGCCGGCGCACCGATCTCGATGCGCTGTTTCAGTGCCGCGACGCGGATCTCGAAGAACTCGTCGAGGTTGGTGCAGGTGATGCAGAGAAAGCGCAATCTCTCCAGCAACGGCACGTCCGGATCCTGCGCCTGCGCCAGCACCCGCTTGTTGAACTCGAGCGCACTGAGTTCGCGGTTTATGTACAGGTCGGAAGGCGGCAGGGTTGGCGCGTCCACGCAAGGCTCCTGATGGCGGCCCACCAGTATAGCAACGGCCCTGTTACGAAACCCTTATGTAACGCTCACTTCAGCAGGGAGCAAACAGCGCGCCGAGCACGGCGGGCCGGCTGGCGCCGGTCACCGACGGCAGGTTGCCGGGCAGGTTCTCCATGCGGCGCTTGGCGAGCCAGGCAAACCCTGCCGCCTCGACCCAGTCGGGGTCCAGGCCCGCTTCCGCGGTGGAGCGGACGTCGACATCCGGCAGAGCCCCTCCGAGTCGGCGCAGGACATCCCGGTTGTGGACACCGCCGCCGCAGATCAGCAATTCGCGGGCGCCGGCGGTGCGGACGGCTTCGGCCACCGTGTCCGCGGTCAGCTGTGCCAGCGTCGCCTGTACGTCGGCCGGCTCGAATTCGTCGGCGCCGGCCGCCTCCAGCCAGCGGGCGTTGAAGTGCTCGAAGCCGGTACTCTTCGGCGGCGGCGCCGCGAAATACTGGTCGGCGGCGAGCCGCTCGAGGAGCGTCGCGGCGACCTCGCCGCTCGCCGACCACTCGCCGCCGCGGTCGAAGGGCTCGCCGGCGTGTTGGGCGATCCAGACGTCGAGCAGCGTATTGCCGGGACCCGTATCAAACCCGGTCACCGGGGCGTCGTCGGCGGGCAGGATCGTGACGTTGGCGATGCCGCCGAGGTTGAGTACGACGCGCGTGCTGCCCGGTCGGCGGAACAGCCATTCATGGAACGGCGGCATGAGCGGGGCGCCCTGACCGCCGAGGGCGAGGTCTGCCCTCCGGAAATCGGCAATCGTCGTGATTCCGGTACCGACGGCGATACGCCAGGGGTCGCCGACCTGCAGCGTGAACGGATGCGCTGCCTTGGGCATGTGACGCAGGGTCTGGCCGTGGCTGCCGATCGCGCCGACGTCGCCAGCTGTCACACCCGCTTCGTCCAGTAATGCCAGTGCGGCGTCGCGGAAACAGTCGCCGATCCGGCTATCGAGTTCGCCGACCGTGTCGACGGTGCACGCGGAGGGATCGGCCGTTGCGCGTCTGAGCGCCGCGCGCAGTTCGTCGGGGTAGGCGTGCGTATGCGTTGCACGGGTATCGACCGACGCCTCGCCGAAGTTCACGAGCACGGCGTCTATGCCGTCCATGCTGGTGCCGGAGATCAGGCCAATGTAGAGGTCTGCCATCGCGTCAGTGCGACGCTTCGTCGGCGTACGCGACACTCGCCAGTTGTGTGCTCTTGAAGTGGTCGAGTTCTGCGAGGATCGGCTCGGATGCCGCGAAGAACTTGTCGCGGTACTTGGCTGGGATCGGATCGGCCTGCGGCAGCTGGACCGTGCGCGGATTACGGTGCACGCCGTTGATGCGGTACTCGTAATGCAGGTGGCTCGCGGTAGCGAGGCCCGTGGAGCCGACGTATCCGATCGTCTGGCCCTGACGTACGCGCGTGCCGACGCCGACGCCCCTGGCGAACCGGGACATGTGTCCGTACAAGGTCGTGATATTGCCGCCGTGCTGCAGGATCACGGCATTGCCGTAACCGCCCTTGACGCCGCGGAATATCACCTTGCCGTCGCCGGCCGCCTTGATTGGCGTGCCCTTCGGCGCGGCGTAGTCGACGCCCTTGTGTGCGCGGATCGTATTCAGGATCGGATGCTTGCGATGCAGGTTGAAATTGGAACTGATGCGCGTGAAATCGACCGGCGCGCGGATGAATGCCTTGCGTACGCTGTGCCCGTCCGGCGTGTAGTAGTCGGCGCGCCCGCTGTCGTCGACGAAGCGTACGGCGCGGTACGTGCGGCCGTCGTTGTTGAACTCGGCGGCGATGATGTCGCCGTCGGTGACCAGCTTGCCGTCCTGCCAGATCTCTTCCCACTCGACATAGAAGTTGTCGCCGCTGCGGATGTCCAGTACGAAGTCGACGTCCCAGGCGAAGATGCCGGCGAGGTTCATGATCGTCTTGTCTGAAAGACCGGCATCGGCGGCACTCTGGAAAAGAGAGCTCTTGATGAGACCGTAGGCGAAGCGTTTGCGCTTCTCGATGGGGCGCTCCTCGATCTGCGCCTTAAAGCCGGAATCGCTGCGATCGATCTCGAGAGCGCTCGTGAGGTCGAGCGGCGAATACATACTGACGACCTTGCCCTCGTCGTGCGTGATCTCGAAGGTGTCGCCGGGCTTGATCCGGCGAAAGCGTTTGCCCGCCTCGTCGAGCCGGGAGATCGTCACCAGGTCGCCGATGTCGAGCTGATTCTTCCGGAACAGCTGATCGAGCGTGTCGCCCTTGTGGATGGTCAATGTGAGTTTCTGGTATTCGGGCTGCGGTGCGAGCACGAGCGGCACGTCGGAATAGACTTTGTCGGCATCCGCGAGTTCGTGCACGTCGACCTCGGCGCCGGGCGTCGCAGTCAGGGAGGGCTGCACGTCCGGCATCGGGGCGGGCCTCGAACCCATCGCCGAGATCATCGCGAGTCCGATCAGCGGCAGACCCAGGCCCACGGCGAACCATTGCAGGGCTCTGGATTTCCCGGGTTTGCCAGGCTTCCCGGGCGCCGCGTGCTTGTAATCGTGTAGCAGTGGGCTGGCTGGACGATGCAAACCGGCGTCCCCGGGATACGAGATGCGGCTACTCTACCGTGGCCCGCAGGGGACGTCAAAGAAATCTGTTATAAGTCATGACGTTAAACATCACTCTTGAGAAACGCTGGATACAGGCTTTCATCGCGCGCCGAGAATGCTACAGTTCCGCTGCCATGGGCCGTGCCGACTGCACGCAATGACATCAATGAACAAACAACTCGCCGAACTCCTGCGCGGCACGCACGAAGTGCTGCCAGACGACGCGCTCGCCGCAAAGCTGAAGCTCGGCAGGCCGCTCATCGTCAAGGCGGGCTTCGACCCGACCGCACCCGATCTGCATATCGGGCACACGGTACTCATCAACAAGATGCGGCAATTCCAGGAATACGGCCACGAGGTGGTGTTCCTGATCGGCGACTTCACCGGCATGATCGGAGACCCCTCCGGCAGGAATGCGACGCGTCCCGCGCTGTCGCCGGAAGAGATCCGGGCGAACGCCGCAACGTACGAGGCGCAGATCTTCAGGATCCTCGACGAGAAGACGATGCGCATCGAATTCAATTCGACCTGGATGCAAGCGATGGATGCGGCGGGCCTGATCCGGCTCGCGGCGCATCACACGGTCGCGCGCATGCTGGAACGCGACGACTTCGCCAAGCGCTATGCCAATGGCCAACCGATCTCGGTCCACGAGTTCCTGTATCCGCTCGTGCAGGGATATGACTCGGTAGCCTTGCGTGCCGACGTCGAACTCGGCGGCACGGATCAGAAGTTCAATCTGCTGGTCGGCCGCCAGATGCAACAGGCTTACGAGCAGGAGCCGCAGGTCGTGTTGACGATGCCCTTGCTCGAGGGACTGGACGGCGTGCAGAAGATGTCCAAGTCACTGGGCAACTACGTCGGCATCACCGACGCGCCGGGCGAGATGTTCGGCAAGCTGATGTCGATTTCCGACGAATTAATGTGGCGATATTTCGAGCTGCTCAGTTTCCGCTCGCTCGACGATCTCGCAGCGCTCAAACGCCGCGTCGCCGAAGGAATGAACCCGCGAGATGCGAAATTCGAACTCGCGTCCGAGCTCGTCGCGCGATTCCACGATCGCGACGCGGCGACGGCGGCCCGCGAGGAGTTTGTCGCCCGGTTTCGCGAGGGGGCGATGCCGGAGGAGATGCCGGAGCTCACGCTGGCGGGCGAGAACGGGCGACTGGGCCTCGCGCACCTTCTCAAACAGGCCGGGCTGGTCAGTAGTACCTCGGAGGCATTCCGCATGATCGGCCAGGGAGCCGTGCGCATCGACGGCGTGCGCGTCGAGGACCGGGCGCTCGAGATCAGCGCGGGCACAACGCATGTCTATCAGGTCGGCAAGCGGAAGTTTTCGCGCGTCAGCCTGAGGTAAGCACGGCAATGGCAAGCATCCGAATAGTTCGAATGGCGATCGGCCTGCTGGTCGCAATGTCATGGATGTCCACCGCCGTCGCCGACGACGACATGCAGGCTGCGGCGCGAGCGGAGCAGGCGAGGCAGGAGACTTTCCGGAGCGGCATGCAGGCGATCGCCGCGGACCTCGGCAGGACGAATTACGATTCGTTTATCGCCGCCATCGATCGGCAGGACATGGTCGAGCGGATCTTCGGGCTCCGTCTCATCGATCCGCACGTCAAGAAGCAGTTCACGGACAACCTGGACTACAGCTTCGAGTCGATGGTGAAGTCTTCGTTCACCGAATCGCAGGACGGCCTGCATGCGACACTGCTCGGCGTCGAGTCCAACGGGACCGAGGGCAGGGCCGTGGTCCGATTCGACCTGCCGAACTTCCAGTTCGACTACCACGAATACCTGCTTCGCCTCGACGACAAGGGGCGTCTGGTGATCGTCGATTGGACGGATTTCCTGGATGGCATGCTGTTCTCCGAG
>Ga0210086_1000065_pt1:57500-66936 | contig 66936 bp, 56 predicted proteins | sample China_Galinas_PW_3_FD_184867 | JGI IMG/M metagenome (GOLD analysis project Ga0210086, IMG submission 184867) | Wetland microbial communities from San Francisco Bay, California, USA, that impact long-term carbon sequestration - China_Galinas_PWB_D2... | ecosystem: Environmental >...
AAATTGGTACCGTAACTTCGGGAGAAGGTACGCCCCTGTTGGTGACGAGACTTGCTCTCTGAGCTGGTGGGGGTTGCAGTGACCAGGTGGCTGCGACTGTTTACTAAAAACACAGCACTCTGCAAACACGAAAGTGGAAGTATAGGGTGTGACGCCTGCCCGGTGCCGGAAGGTTAATTGATGGGGTTAGCCCTCGGGCGAAGCTCTTGATCGAAGCCCCGGTAAACGGCGGCCGTAACTATAACGGTCCTAAGGTAGCGAAATTCCTTGTCGGGTAAGTTCCGACCTGCACGAATGGCGTAACGATGGCCACGCTGTCTCCACCAGAGACTCAGTGAAATTGAAATCGCTGTGAAGATGCAGCGTACCCGCGGCAAGACGGAAAGACCCCGTGCACCTTTACTATAGCTTTACACTGAATTTTGAACATGCTTGTGTAGGATAGGTGGGAGGCTTTGAAGCGTGGACGCTAGTCTGCGTGGAGCCAACCTTGAAATACCACCCTGGCATGTTTGGAGTTCTAACCTGGGTCCGTTATCCGGATCGGGGACAGTGTATGGTGGGTAGTTTGACTGGGGCGGTCTCCTCCCAAAGAGTAACGGAGGAGCACAAAGGTACTCTCAGTACGGTCGGACATCGTACGTTGCGTGTAAAGGCATAAGAGTGCTTGACTGCGAGACAGACACGTCGAGCAGGGGCGAAAGCCGGTCTTAGTGATCCGGTGGTTCTGTATGGAAGGGCCATCGCTCAACGGATAAAAGGTACGCCGGGGATAACAGGCTGATTCCTCCCAAGAGTCCACATCGACGGAGGAGTTTGGCACCTCGATGTCGGCTCATCACATCCTGGGGCTGTAGCAGGTCCCAAGGGTATGGCTGTTCGCCATTTAAAGTGGTACGCGAGCTGGGTTTAGAACGTCGTGAGACAGTTCGGTCCCTATCTGCCGTGGGCGTTGGAAACTTGAGAAGAGCTGCTCCTAGTACGAGAGGACCGGAGTGGACGTATCTCTGGTGTTCCGGTTGTCACGCCAGTGGCACTGCCGGGTAGCTATATACGGACGGGATAACCGCTGAAAGCATCTAAGCGGGAAGCCCCCTTCAAGATTAGGTTTCCCTGGACCCTCGAGGTCCCTGAAGAGCCCTCGAAGACTACGAGGTTGATAGGCTGGGTGTGGAAGTTCAGTAATGGATGAAGCTAACCAGTACTAATTGCTCGTGAGGCTTGGCCATATAACACTAAAGAACTTTGGTGTGCGACATGTCCCATGCGGCACCGAGATGTACTCGAGACATTGAAACTTGTTCCGGATTGAAGTCATTCCGGAAAAAGGGGTCAGGTTTATTTTGTTCCCGTATCGGGATTCTGACTCGACGGGTTCGGTACAAAATAAACCTGACCCCTTTTTCCTTACCGGTTTGCCTGGCGGCGATAGCGGGCGGGAACCACCCGATCCCATTTCGAACTCGGAAGTGAAAACGCTCAGCGCCAATGGTAGTGTGGGGTCTCCCCATGTGAGAGTAGGACACCGCCAGGCTCTAAATTCGACGAAAGCCACGGCCGAAAGGCCGTGGCTTTTGTTTTTCCGGTAACATCAATTAGACGCTATGCGATTTTCCGAAGTCTTCCTCCGGCTTGGGTGCGCGCTGGTCGCGTGGATGGTGCTGTACATGCACGTGGTCTGGCTGGCCGCCTCCGTCGCGATCGGTTGCGGCCCCGACGGTGACGCGCTGTACGAATTCCTGCTCGGTTCGGCCGTATTTTCCGCAGCACTCTCGTTGCTGCTGCGCGCCACCCGGCCCATGCCCGAAGTGCACCGGACCCTGCGCTGGCTCGCGGTGCCGCTCGCCGCCCTGTCTGCCATTGCCCTGTACGGAATCTGGACGGTGTTCAGCGTCGTCAACCTCGGCGAACAGCCGCTTTGTTCGATGCCGCCGACGCCGTTGTGGCAGCGCGGATGGGCGGCCATCGAGCTGCTCGCGCTGACGTTTATCGGCTGGCGGATCGCGCAGGAGTGGCGCGCCGCGACGGCGCACGGAGGCCCATCCGCTTAGGGTATGGCCGCGTTTGAAAAGCTCGCGCCGCGGTGCTAAAAGAAGGGCGGCACGAACAACAATAACGGGGTTCAATCATGTCAATGCTCACTGAATTTAAAGACTTCGCCATGCGCGGCAACGTCGTCGACATGGCCGTCGGCATCGTGATAGGCGGTGCGTTCGGGAAGATCGTCTCTTCGTTCGTGGGAGACGTCCTGATGCCGCCGATCGGCATACTCCTGGGAGGCGTCGATTTCAGCGACCTCTCGATTACCCTCAAGAGCGCCGCCGAAGGCGCCGACGCCGTGACGCTGGGCTACGGTGCATTCATCCAGACGGTGGTCGACTTCCTGATCATCGCGTTCGCGATCTTCCTGGTCATCAAGGCGATGAATACAGTGGTCAAGAAGAAGGAAGCGCCGCCGCCGCCCCCGCCTGCGCCAAGCAAGGAAGAGCAATTGCTGACCGAGATCCGCGACGCGCTGCGCGCCCGCTGATCCGAAAGGGCGCGATCTGAGGATTCGTGTCCGAACCGGTGCGGTTCGGACGCGAATCAGTCCTTGTCCTTGAGGACGAAAGTCACGGCCATCGTGACACGGTACTCGGAGATCTTCCCGTCCTCGACCACGACCTTCTGTTCCTTGATCCACGCGCCCTGCACGTTGTCGACGGTCTTTCCGAAGCGCTTGATACCCTTGTGCACGGCGTCCTCGAAGCTCTCACTCGAAGCCGAAGTAATCTCTGAAACCTTCGCGATGCTCATAATCATCCTCTCCTGATTGTCGTTTTTGCAGGCGGCGAAGCTGCCGCCACGCGATAATTCATTCTATACCCATAACCAAAAGCGGTATGCAATTCAAAGTGCGTTGTGGCACATTCACCCGTCCATCGCGCAAGGCTCCCGGGGGTAACTCGCGGCATGACGTCGAGACCGGCGATCGCCATTTTGACATGGCTGGGAATTTCGGCGTCGCTGGTTTCGCATGCGGCGGAAGATAGCGAAGCGATCTCGGAAATCACGGTTACGGCAAGCCGCGTGGCCAACACGCGGCCCGCCGGCACGTATGCGACGCCGGTTACTCAGCTTCGCTACGATCCGCTGACGGAATTGCAGTCGCGCGGCCTGCCGGAAGGGCAGGCCGATGTCACGGTACGCGGCGGCCTGTTCGACAACACCGGCTTCAGGGCCGGAGCGGTTACCATCATGGACCCGCAGACCGGCCATTACGCGGCCGAGCTGCCGATCGACCCGGCCTGGCTGACGGCGCCACGCGTGCTGACCGGCATCGACAATACGGTGGCGGGTTTCAACGCCAGTATCGCGACGGTCGCCTACGCCTTGCCCACCGTCGGCGACGGCGGCACGGTACTCGCCGGCGCCGGCAACGACGATCTTCGTTACGAATCGTTGCGGGTCTCGCAGGATTGGGCGCGCGATGCCGGCGACTGGGGCGCGGCGCTGTCGCTCGCCGGATCCAGGGGCGACGGCACCGTCCAGTATGGTGATCACGACTTCAAGCGTTACGGCGTGCACCTGCAGCATCGGGATGCTGCCGGACAGAGCGACGTACTGCTCGCGTACCAGGACAAGTTCTACGGCTGGCCCGGTGCCTACACGGGATTCGCGACGCTGCCCGAGACCGACCACACCAGGACCACGCTGCTGCTCGCCAATCACAGCGCGGAGCTCGACGACGGCACCCTCGAGATCGGCGCGTTCTACCGTCGTCTCGTCGACGACTACGATTTCGACCGCCGGACGCAGGAGTCCGGCGCGCCCGGTTCCTACGACCACGAGACGCGCGTGTACGGCATAGGCTTCGACGGCACGTTCGACGGCGGCCGCCTCGACTGGCGCCTGGCCGGGCAGGCAACCGGCGACGAACTCGTGCGTTCGACCGACCTTACGCACGGGCACTTCGATTCCCGAAACTATCTCTGGCTCAGCGTCGTGCCGTCGATCGAGTTCGATCGCGGCGAGGGCCGGACCCTTTCGCTGCGCTTCGGCGCACGCGCCGACCGCACCAACCGCGACGGCGCGGCCGCCTCGCCCGTGCTGGGCATTACCTTCGAACACGGCACGGCCGCCGGCAGACGATGGATCTCGTTCGACTACGCGGCGTCGTCCCAGGTGCCGGGATACACGGCGCTCAACTCGGCGCCGACGGGCCTGTTCGGCGGTAACCCGGATCTCGGCCGGGAGAAAGCGCAGCAACTGATACTCACGGCCGCTGCCGAAACCGGCGACTGGTCGGGCCGGGTCACGGCCTTCTACCGGCGTGACGATGATCTCGTCGACTGGACCTACGCGAGCGGTGCGCCGTACGCACGGCAGGCGAATGCGGTCGATCTGGACGTCGTCGGACTGCAGGCGCTGTTCTCACGACAGTGGGATGCGGCGGACCTGACGCTCGGCTATACCTGGCTCCACAAGAACGCGGACTACGGCACCGCGCTGGTGGATGCGAGTTTCTATGCGCTCAACTTCGCCCGGCAGCGGGCGACGCTAGCGCTGCGCTGGCGTTTCGCGGGCCCTTTCGAACTGCTGTTCGACAACGAACTGCGACGCCAGGAGAAGAACCCGCTGCGGACGAGCTCGGACACCGCATACCTCGCCTCGCTGGCGCTCAGCTGGGAACCGCCGGATGGCAAGGGCCTCGGACTGGAACTGGCGGCCGACAACCTGACGGACGACGATTATCAGCAATTCCCGGGCACGCCCGCCGTCGGCCGGCAGGTCAGCCTGAGCGCGCGCTACGCGTGGTAGCCGCGATCCAGTCCAGCCACTCGGCCGTCACGGCATCCCGGTTCGTCTCGTTCAGCATCTCGTGACGCGCTTCGGGATAGATCCGGATCGTGAGCCTCGAATGCAGCGTCTGCGCGTAATGCATCGCGAGGCGGGCCATGCCGGTCTCGCCGCCGACCGGATCGAGCTCCCCGCCGGCGATCAGGATCGGGAGGTCCGCCGGGACGCGGGACACCGCGTGGTCGGAACCGATGGCGAGCAGGCCGCCGACGAGATCCAGCCACAGCGCACAACTGAAGGGCCCGCCGCACAGCGGATCGGCGATGTAGCGGTCGACTTCGCCGTCGTCTCGCGAGAGCCAGTCGTACGGCGTGCGAGCGGGCCGGAAGGCGCGGTTATGGCGGCCGAAACCGAGGCGATGCAGCAGCGGGCTCCGGCCGCGCCGGCCGAGCCGCCAGGATTCGACTTTCGCGGCCAGGCGGCCCGGCCAGAGCGCCAGGCGCGACGGCCAGAACGAGGCGCTCAGGACGAGTCCGCTCAGCCAGGCGCCGTAGTGCATCGCGAACACCTGCGCCAGGAAGGACCCCATGCTGTGGCCCAGCATCACGACCGGTACCCCGGGGAATGCCTGGCGGGTCGCGTCGTGCACGATCTCGATGTCGCGGTTGACCTTGTACCAGCCGCGCCGGTCCGCGAAGTGGCCGCGCTCGCCGACTCTTGCGCCATGCCCGCGGTGCTCATGGAGCACGACGGCCTGGCCGCGTGCCAGCGCTGCATGGGCGAAGCGCCGGTACCGGCCCGCGTGTTCGCCGAGACCGTGCACGACCTGGACGATGCCCTGCGGGGCGGCGTCCGGTGCGAAGATCTGCATGTCGAACGCGGTGCCGTCGTCGTCGGCCAGGGTACGTATTCGGGGCGTCGCTTCGGGCATGTGTCTGGCGGTTTGCGTACTCTGGAGCAACAACGCAACAGCAAGACATCCTATACTGAACGCGACGGCGGCACAGCTCCGTAACAACAAGCAAGGGAAGTCTTCCGCACATGACGGCCAAATCGGAATCGCAGCTCACGGGCAGCGTGCTCATGGTCCGGCCCGTGCGCTTCGAGGGCAATCCGCAGACCGCGGCTTCGAATCGCTTCCAGGGCCGGGCGCTCGGCGACGAGGCACCGCAGCCGGCGGCCTTGCGCGAATTCGACGCGCTCGCCGGGCAGCTCCGCGGCCGCGGCGTCGAGGCGATCGTCGTCGAGGATACGGCCGAGCCGCACACGCCGGATTCGATCTTCCCGAACAACTGGGTCAGCTTTCACGCCGACGGCCGCGTCGTCCTGTACGCGATGGAAGCCGCCAACCGCCGCGCCGAACGGCGCCGTGACATTATCGAGTCTCTGGCCGGCGAACACGGCTTCCAGGTGCGCGAAGTCGTGGACCTCACGCATCACGAGAACGACGGGCACTATCTCGAAGGCACCGGCAGCCTCGTGCTCGATCGCGTCAACCGGATCGCCTACGCCTGCCTGTCGTCGCGCACGCACCTCGACCCGCTCGGCGAGTTCGCCCAGCGCATGGGCTACGACGTCGTCGCATTCGATGCGGTGGATCGCGGCGGCGTGCCGATCTATCACACGAACGTGCTGATGAACGTCGGCGAGGAACTCGCGGTCGTCTGTGCGGATGCGATACCGCGAGCCGAGCAGCGCGACGCGGTGCTGGAGCGCCTGCGGGATACCGGGCACGAAGTGCTTGTACTGGACTATGCACAGCTCGACGCGTTCGCGGGCAATATGCTCGAGTTGCGTACGCGGCAGGGGCGTCTGGTGGCGATGTCGCGGCGGGCTTACGATAGCCTCGGCGACGAGCAGCGCCGGCGCCTCGAACGCAACGGGGAGACGCTGGTCGCGGACATCGCGACGATCGAGGACCATGCCGGCGGCAGCGTGCGCTGTATGCTGGCCGAGATACACCTGCCGCGGGGAACCGGCACGAAGGCGTGAGAGAGCGTATGACGACGAGCGGTAACCGTATCCTGATGTGCCCGCCGGACCATTTCTCGGTGGAGTACGTCATCAATCCGTGGATGGCCGGCAACGAGGACGCGCTCGACATCGACCGCGCCCGGCACCAGTGGAACCGCTTGCGGGAGACGGTCGCACGCTACGCAGAGATCGTGATTATCGACCCGCACCCCGACCTGCCGGACATGGTGTTCACGGCCAACGCCGGCGTCGTCTACGGGAACAAAGCGATCGCCAGCCACTTCATGCCGAAGGAACGCCGTGCGGAGGAACCGATCTTCAAACAGTGGTTCCGCGACAATGGTTTCGAACTGTTGAAACTGGACGAGAAGATCGGCTTCGAAGGGGCCGGCGACTGTCTGCTCGATCGCACGGGCCAGTGGCTCTGGACGGGCTACGGATTCCGTACCGAGATCGAGGCGCATGCCGAGATTCAGGAATTCTTCGACATCGAGGTCGTGTCGATCCGGCTGACCGATGCACGTTTCTATCACATCGATACCTGCTTTTGTCCGCTGACCGACGGCTTTTTGATGTACCACCCGCCGGCGTTTGACTACGAGTCCCGGCTCGCGATCGAGACCCGGGTCCCGCCGCACAAGCGCATCATCGTGGACACGATGGATGCGGGGAATTTCGCCTGCAACGCGATCAACATCGGCGATCGCGTGATCCTGCACCGCGCGTCGGAAGCACTGAAGGCCCGGCTGATGCTGGCCGGTTTCGAGGTCGTCGAGGTCCGGCTCACGGAGTTCCTCAAGGCCGGCGGTTCCGCGAAATGCCTGAGCCTGAAGCTCGACGAGCCGGTGTGGCCGAAGTGAGCAGGCTCGCCTACCGCATCCGGCCGAAGGACCCCGGCGCGCACCTCTTCGAGGTCACGCTAACGATCGCCGAGCCGGATCCGGCGGGGCAGGTCATCGAATGGCCGTCGTGGATACCGGGCAGCTACGTCATCCGGGAGTTCGCGAAGCACGTCGTCGCGATCCACGCCGAAGCGGACGACCGGGCCGTGTCGCTCGACAAGCTGGACAAAAGCCGCTGGCGCACCGGCCCCGTATCAGAGCCGTTGACGATCGTGGCCGAAATTTTCGCCTGGGACGACAGCGTGCGCGGCGCGCACCTGGACACGACGCACGCCTATTTCAACGGGCCGGCCGTATTCCCGAGCGTCGCGGGCCAGGAGGATGCGCCCTGCGATGTCCGGATCGAGCCGCCGCCGGAACCGTACGGCCAGGACTGGCGCGTCGCGACCTCGATGCGCCGCAAGAACGCCGAGCCTTACGGCTTCGGTACCTACGAGGCCTCCGACTATGCCGAACTCATCGATCACCCGGTGGAGATCGGCGAGCTCGCCATCGGCGAATTCGACGTGCGCGGCATCCCGCACGCGATCGCGATCCGTTCGCACGTCCGCACGGATATGGCACGCATCTGTCACGACCTGAAGACGGTGTGCGAACAGCACATGGCGCTGCTCGGTCCGCCGGCGGACCTAGACCGCTACCTGTTCCTGCTCTACGCACCGGGCAGCGGTTACGGCGGTCTCGAGCACCGCTGGTCGTCCAGCCTGACCTGCGCACGCGAGAACCTGCCGTTGCGCGGCGAACAGGGCGTCAGCAACGGCTATCGCACCTTCCTCGGTCTCGTCAGCCACGAGTACTTCCACCTCTGGAACGTGAAGCGCATGAAGCCGGCGGTGTTCACGCCTTACGACCTGGCGCGTGAGGGCTATACCGGGCTGCTGTGGGTATTCGAGGGCGTGACGTCCTACTACGACGACCTCGCGCTCGTGCGTTCCGGACTGATCAGGACCGACAGCTACCTCGAATTGCTCGGACAGACCATCAGCCGGGTGCTGCGCGGCGCCGGGCGTCTGCGCCAGAGCCTGGCCGACTCGAGCTTCGACACCTGGACCAAGTTCTACAAGCCCGACGACAATTTTTCCAACGCGGTGGTCAGCTACTACGCAAAAGGCTCGCTGGTCGGCCTCGCACTCGACCTGAAGTTGCGTGTGGAGACGGACGGCCGCGTGTCGCTGGACGACGTCATGCGCGAGTGCTGGCGGCGCTGGGGGGAGCGCGACGAAGGCATGCCCGAAGACGGCTTCGAGACCGTCGCGGCCGAAGTGTCGGGGATCGCGCTCGGCGATTTTTTCGACGCGGCCGTGCGCGGCACCGGCGATTTGCCGCTGCCGGCACTGCTCGCGAGCCACGGCGTCGAATACCACCTGCGGCCGGCGACCGGGCGGGCCGACAAGGGCGGCAAACCGGCGGGCAAGGACGACAAGGCGGTTGCCTGGCTCGGTGCGACGCTCGAGGACAAGAACGGCAAGTTCGTGTTCTCCGCCGTCGCCAACGGCAGTCCGGCGGAGCGCGCCGGCATCGCGCCGGGCGATGCCGTGGTTGCGCTCGATCGGCTGGCACTGACCGCGGCCAACAGCGACCGGCGCCTGCGTGCTTATCGCGACGGCGACGTGCTGGAGCTCGTCGTGTTCCGCGGTGACGAACTCGTCACGACGTCGGTGGAGCTTGCCTTGCCGCCGGAGGACACCTGTTTTCTCACGCTCGCCGCCGATGCGGGCGACGTCGCGGAGTCGAGGCGTAACGGCTGGCTGCAGATCGACCGGTCATGAATTACCTCGGCA
>Ga0210086_1000066_pt1 | contig 65414 bp, 58 predicted proteins | sample China_Galinas_PW_3_FD_184867 | JGI IMG/M metagenome (GOLD analysis project Ga0210086, IMG submission 184867) | Wetland microbial communities from San Francisco Bay, California, USA, that impact long-term carbon sequestration - China_Galinas_PWB_D2... | ecosystem: Environmental > Aquatic > Marine...
TTGGTGGTGATAGTGCGGCGTTGAGTGGAAAGCCAAGATTTTCACCGCAAAGGAATTATTCAGTCCTTCCTTCAATAAACTTCGTGTCTTTGCGGTGAATCTTAGGCGTTGAGCTTTTTCTTCAATAACTCGTTCAATTGCTGCGGGTTTGCCTTGCCCTGACTGGCCTTCATCACCTGGCCGACGAAGAAGCCGAACAGTTTGTCCTTGCCTGACCTGTAGTCCGCCAGTTGCTGCGGGTTGTTGGCCAGCACTTCGTCGATGATCTTTTCGATGGCGCCGCTGTCGGTGACCTGTTTCAGGCCGTGTTTCTCGATGACGGTGTCGGCGTCGCCTTCGCCGTTCCACATGGCCTCGAATACCTGCTTGGCGATCTTGCCGGAGATGGTGTTGTCGGCGATGCGCTTCAACATGCCGCCCAGCAGCGCGGCGCTCACCGGACTGTCGGCCAGTTCCTTGCCTTCTTTGTTAAGGGCGCCCAGCAGTTCTCCCATCACCCAGTTGGCGGCGAGCTTGGGTTCACCGCCACTGGCCCCGAGCACCGCTTCATAAAAGTCCGCAAGTTCCCGGCTGGAGGTAAGCACGCCGGCGTCGTATGGCGGCAGGCCGAATTCATAGCTGTAGCGCTCGCGCTTTTCATCGGGTAGTTCCGGCAAGGTGGCGCGTACCTCTTCGACGAAGGCCGGGCCGATCTCAACGGGCAGCAGATCGGGATCGGGAAAGTAGCGGTAATCGAAGGCCTCCTCCTTGGAGCGCATCGAGCGGGTCTCATCCTTGTTGGCGTCGTAGAGGCGGGTCTCTTGCGAGATCTTGCCGCCGGACTCAAGAATCTCGATCTGACGCTCGACTTCGAAATTGATGGCGCGCTCCACGAAGCGGAAGGAATTGAGGTTCTTGATCTCGCAGCGTGTACCGAAACGATGTTCGCCTTTGTGGCGTACTGAGACATTGGCATCGCAGCGAAACGAACCCTCCTGCATATTACCGTCGCAGATCTCCAGATAGGTGACCAGGGAGTGGATCTTCTTCATGTACGCCACCGCCTCTTTGGCGGAGCGCATATCCGGTTCGGAGACGATTTCCAGCAAGGGAGTGCCGGCGCGATTGAGGTCGATGCCGGTCAAGTTGTGAAAATCCTCATGCAGGGATTTGCCGGCATCTTCTTCCAGATGGGCGCGGGTGACGCCTATGGTCTTACTCTCGCCGTTCTCCAATTCGATTTGCACCTGGCCGTGCTGCACCACCGGCAGTTCGTACTGGCTGATCTGATAACCCTTGGGCAGGTCGGGATAGAAGTAATTCTTGCGGGCGAACACCGAGCGCGGTGCCACCGTGGCGCCGACGGCCAGGCCGAATTTCGCCGCCATGCGTACCGTCTCTTTATTCAACACCGGCAACACCCCGGGCAGGCCCAGATCCACGGCACAGGCCTGAGTATTGGGTGCCGCGCCGTAGGCGGTGGCCGCGCCGGAGAAGATCTTGCTCCGTGTGGCCAACTGGGCGTGGATTTCAAGACCGATGACAGTTTCCCATTCCATATTCAATGTTCCGAAGTGCGAGTGACGGGTGACGAGTGACGGATAATGAGGCATGCAACACCGTGCCGTGCTGTGTGAAACACCTTGGCGGCTGCCGCGTTCATTCAAATCCTTCCGGACAACGCGCGTGCCAGTCGGTCGCCTGTTGATAGCGGTGGGCGACATTGAGCAGGCGCGACTCGTCGAAATAATTGCCGATGAGTTGCAGGCCTACCGGCCGCTTGCCGACGAAGCCGGCCGGGATGGACATGCCAGGCAGTCCCGCCAGGTTGACGGCGATGGTATAGATATCCGACAGGTACATGGTGACCGGATCATCCACTTTCTCGCCAAGGTTGAAGGCCACGGTGGGGGTGGCCGGCCCCATGATCACGTCCACGTCGTTGAATGCCTGCTTGAAGTCCTGGCTGATCAGTTGCCGCAGCTGCTGCGCCTTCAGGTAATAGGCATCGTAATAGCCGGCGGATAACACATAGGTGCCGATCATGATGCGGCGTTTTACCTCGGCGCCGAAGCCTTCGCCGCGGGAGCGCTTATATAAGTCGACGAGGTCCCTGGGTTCCGCGCAGCGGTGGCCGAAACGCACCCCGTCGTAACGCGCCAGGTTGGAGGAGGCCTCCGCCGGCGCCACCACATAATAAGTGGGGACGGCGAGTCGGGTGTTGCGCAGGGAAATCTCCACCACCTCCGCGCCCAGGGTGCGGAATTCCTGGATGGCCGCTTCGATGGTCTTGGTCACTCCGCCGTCCAGGCCGTCGCTGAAGTACTCCTTGGGCAGACCGATCTTGAGTCCCTTGATGGAGTTGTTGAGGTCCGCGCTGTAATCGGGCACCGCCTGTTCGACGCTGGTGGAGTCCCGTGGATCGAAGCCGGCCATGGCGCCCAGCAGCAAGGCGCAATCTTCCGCAGTGCGCGCCATGGGGCCGCCCTGGTCCAGGCTGGAGGCGAAGGCGATCATGCCGTAGCGCGATACCCGCCCGTAGGTGGGTTTGATGCCGGTGATGCCGCACAAGGCCGCTGGCTGGCGGATGGAGCCGCCGGTGTCGGTACCGCTGGCGCCGGGGATGAGACGCGCCGCCACCGCCGCCGCCGAACCGCCGGACGAGCCGCCGGGTACGGCGGCGGTGTCCCAGGGATTGCGTACCGGTCCGTAGTAACTGGTTTCATTGCTGGAGCCCATGGCGAATTCGTCCATGTTGGTCTTGCCCAGCATCACCGTGCCCGCCGCCTTGAGTTTGGTGACGCAGGTGGCGTCATAGGGTGCGATGAAGTTGTCCAGCATCTTGGAACCGCAACTGGTCTTGGTCCCTTCGGTGCAGAAAATGTCCTTATGCGCGAAGGGCACGCCAGTGAGCGCCGGGGCATTGCCGCTGTTGAGACGGCTGTCCGCCGCAGCCGCAGCGTCCAGGGCGGATTCTTCCGTGACGGTGATAAAGCTGTTAAGCCGTGCATCCAGGCGCCCAATGCGGTCCAGGAAATGGCGGGTCAGCTCGACGCTGGAATATTCCTTGTTGCGCAGCGCCTGAGCGAGCTCGGCTAGGGTTCGGTTGTGCATTCAGCTACTATCCTTCAAACTGGGTTAAAGTGTCGGGCAGTATCATTCGATAACCTTGGGAACCAGGTACAATCCGGCCTCGACTTGGGGGGCAACGGATTGGAATTGTTCCCGGTGATCGGTTTCGGTAATGTCATCGGGGCGCAGCCGCTGGCCGGCCTCCATGGGGTGGGCCATGGGAACCACAGCGTGGGTATCCACACTGTTCATTTGTTCCACCATGTGGAGAATGTTGGAAAGTTCGCGCACATAGCGCGGAACATCTTCCTCGGAGACGGCCAGTCGCGCCAAATGGGCGATTTTTTCAATATCGGAATGCTGCAGACTCATGGGATGAGTGACTCCATGGTTTTTCAAGAGAGCGAAAGTTATCACACTTACCTGCTTGCCCCAAACCCCGGCAGGTTGTTAAATTACACAGCGCTGAAAAGCGAGCCCTTTGTCTGGCAAGGGCCAGGGAAGCCAGACTATATGTTTCTTGCCACAGGATAAGCCATCTTTATGTTTTTCAAACGCTTTCGCGGACTTTTTTCCAACGACCTGTCCATCGACCTCGGAACCGCCAACACACTTATATATGTACGCGGCAAAGGGATAGTCTTGAACGAGCCGTCGGTGGTGGCGGTGCGTCAGGACCGCGGGCCGGGTGGCCCCAAGGCCATCGCCGCCGTGGGGGCCGAGGCCAAGGCCATGATCGGCCGTACCCCGGGCAACATCACCGCCATTCGACCTTTGAAGGATGGCGTGATCGCGGATTTCACTATCACCGAAAAGATGTTGCAGTACTTCATCCACAAGGTGCATGAGACCCGCTTCTTCCATCCCAGCCCCCGGGTGTTGATCTGCGTGCCCTGCGGTTCCACCCAGGTGGAACGGCGCGCCATCAAGGAATCGGCGGCGGGCGCCGGCGCGCGTGAGGTATACCTCATCGAGGAGCCCATGGCGGCCGCCATCGGTGCCGGGATGCCGGTGAGCGAGGCACGGGGCTCCATGGTCCTGGACATCGGCGGCGGTACCACTGAGGTGGCGATTATTTCCTTGAACGGCATCGTCTACTCTGCGTCGGTACGCATCGGCGGCGACGGTTTCGATGAGGCCATCATCAACTACGTGCGGCGCAATTACGGCACCCTCATCGGCGAATCCACCGCGGAGAAGATCAAGCATGAAATCGGGTCGGCTTATCCAGCCAAAGAGGTGCGCGAACTGGAGATCAAGGGCCGCAATCTTTCCGAAGGCGTACCGCGTAGCTTTAAATTGAACAGCAACGAAATCCTGGAGGCCCTGCAGGATCCACTGTCGGGTATTGTCAGCGCGGTCAAGACCGCCCTGGAACAGACCCCGCCGGACCTGGGCGCCGATATCGCCGAACGTGGTATGGTGCTGACCGGTGGCGGTGCGCTGCTGCGTGATCTGGATCGCTTGTTGACCGAGGAAACCGGTTTGCCGGTGGTGGTGGCCGAAGACCCGCTTACCTGTGTCGCCCGCGGCGGCGGCAAAGCCCTGGAGATGATAGAAGAAGGTGGTGGCGACGTATTTGTGGTCGAATAGTCAGTGGCGGCGGCGCTTCTGCAAGGAAGAAGAGTCTGTTGCCTTAGCGGTAAGCCGGCGATGATGAGAGCGGCGCCGGCCGTGACGATTTCGGCGGTCTTCGGGGGACCCTTCCATTAAGCCGCTTTTCATACGGGGGCCGTCCGAGAATATCCGTCTCGTGGTGTTCGTAGCGGTATCTTTGGTGCTGATGACCGTCGATCATCGCCAGCACCATCTGGAGAGCGTCAGATCCGCCTTGTCCTTCGCGGTTTCTCCTCTGGAATATCTGCTTGGCGTGCCTATCGGCGTCGGCCAGTGGCTGGGCGAGGCCTTGAGCAGTCGAGAATCCCTGGAGCAGGAAAACGCCGCGTTGCATTCCCAGCACTTGTTGCAGAGTGCCCGCCTGCAAAAGATGGCGGCGCTTGAAGCCGAGAATGAGCGCCTGCGTGTCCTGCTGGATTCCTCCGTCAAGGTCGGGGAACGGGTCGTGGTGGCCGAGTTGCTGGAAGTGGACTTCGATCCCTTTTCTCAGGAAATCGTTATTAATAAGGGCAGCCATGACGGCGTGACGCTCGGTCAATCCATCGTCGACGCCGAGGGGGTGATGGGGCAGGTGGTGCATGTGGCGCCGTTTACCAGTACCGCCATGTTGCTCACCGATCCCAGTCACGCCATACCGGTGGCGGTGAACCGTAACGGTTTGCGTGCCATCGCCATGGGGACTGGCGCCGCGGATCGTCTGGATATCCCGCATCTGCCGCTCAACGCCGATATCCAGGAGGGCGATTTATTGGTGAGCTCCGGGCTTGGCGGACGTTTTCCTCCCGGTTATCCGGTGGCGGTGGTCAAAAAGGTCGAGCGCAATCCCGGCCAACCCTTTGCCGACGTGACGGCGAGACCCACGGCCCACTTGGAGCAGAGCCGCGAGGTGTTGCTGGTGTGGACCTCGGCACAGGACGCGGCGGATACCTGCGAGCCCGACCAGGGTCCTTGTCCGTCCACGGCCGCCAAGCCGCCGGCCCCCGGCAAGGGGCGCTGAACATGGTGTTGGCCACCCATCATCGCGGCTGGGTCATCATCGCCACCTTTGTCGGCGCTCTGATGCTGGATGTCATGCCGCTCCCGGACTGGATCGTCGCGTTCCGCCCCGAATGGACGGCCATTGTGTTGATCTATTGGTGTCTGGCCTTGCCGCAGCGGGTGGGCGTGGGTATCGGCTGGTCGGTGGGTCTGGTGGTGGACGTGATGCGCGGCGCCTTGCTGGGGCAGCACGCCTTGGGTTATGCGGTGATGGCCTATCTCGCCTTGAAACTTCACCGGCGGATACGGGTCTTTCCACTATGGCAGCAGGCATTGACTATTATGGTGTTTATCGCGCTTCATCAATTATTGGTTTTGTGGGTATTGGGGATAATCGGTCAGTCGCGGGGCACGTTCAGCTATTGGCTGCCGAGTATCTCCAGCGCCCTGTTATGGCCGTGGATGTTCGCGGGACTGCGGGGCGTACGCCGCCGCTTCCATGTGACATGATCTTCGTACCCATGCCATGCAGCAGCGCACGCCTCTAAAAGATCACCTCCGAGAGACCCACTCCTTCACTAGTCGTGTGATGATCGCCCTGGTATGCGTAGGCTTGCTGCTGGGAGTGGTGGTGGCGCGCCTGGTATACTTGCAGATTCTCAGCCACGAACACTTCGCCACACTCTCGGAAAAGAACCGCGTCAATATCGTTCCGGTTCCGCCCACTCGTGGTTTGATCTACGATCGCAACGGCGTGCTGTTGGCGCAGAATCTGCCGTCGTTCAGTCTGGAGGTCATACCCGAGCAGACCGATAATTTGGAAGCGACCCTGGCGGGTTTGAGGAAGCTGATTACAATCAGCGACGACGACCTGGACAGTTTCCGCAAACGTCTGCAGCAGAAGCGGCCTTTCGAGTCGATTCCCCTGCGTTTTCGTCTCAGCGAGGAGGAAGTGGCGCGCTTCGCCATCAACCGCTATCGTTTTCCCGGTGTGGATATCCAGGCGCGCCTGACTCGCGATTATCCCTTCGGCAAGATCGCCTCGCATACCATCGGCTATGTCGGCCGAATCAATGAAAACGAATTGAACGAGCTCGATCCCTCCAATTACAGTGGCACCACCCATGTCGGCAAGACCGGCGTCGAAAAATCCTATGAGAACATCTTGCATGGCACGGTGGGTTATCAGCACGAGGAGAGTAACGCCCGCGGCCGGGTCTTGCGGGTTCTGCAGCGCATTCCGCCCAAGCCCGGCGAGAATCTGTATTTGACCATCGATATGGATTTGCAGATGGTCGCCGAACAGTCAATGGAGGGTAAGCGCGGTGCGCTGGTGGCGATCAATCCCAAGACCGGTGAGGTGTTGGCCATGGCCAGTGTCCCCGGCGTCAATCCCAATCTCTTCGTCAATGGGATCAGTTCCGTGCAATACAAGGACCTCCAGGATGATATCGATCAACCGCTGTTTAATCGTGCCTTGACCGGGCAGTATCCACCGGGATCGACCATAAAACCCTTCATGGCCCTGGCCGGTCTGGAATACAAGGAAGTGACGACCGACACCCAGGTGTTGTGCCAAGGCTCGTATTCGCTACCCGGCGATACCCACCGTTATCGCGATTGGAAGCGGGGCGGGCATGGCTTTACCAACGTAACCTCGGCCATCGTGCATTCGTGCGATGTGTATTTCTATCAGCTGGCCCACGATCTGGGAGTCGATCGCATCTATAAATACCTCAGCTATTTTGGCCTGGGCAAGAAGACCGGCATCGATCTGCCGGGAGAGCTTTCGGGCTTGCTGCCGTCACGGGAATGGAAGCGCGCCGCGCGTCATGAGGTATGGTATCCGGGAGAAACGCTGATCAGCGGCATCGGCCAGGGATACAATCTCGTGACCCCGCTGCAATTGGCGGAGGCTACGGCCATTCTCGCCAATCACGGTACCATCCTGCAACCCCACATCGTGCATGCGACCCAGGTCTCGAACAGCAGCAACATTGTGCCGGAGTCGCCAATGCCGGAAGGCAAGGTGCCCATTGCCGCACCGAAAAATTGGGATACAGTAATCTCCGCCATGAAAGATGTAGTGAATACACCCACCGGTACGGCCTACAGAGTAGGCCGAGACGCGCCTTACCTCATCGCCGGCAAGACCGGTACGGCCCAGGTTTTCGGTGTCAAACAGAATGAAAGATATAAGGCTCAAGATGTGGAGGAACGCCTGCGCGATCACGCCTTATTTATCGCCTTTGCCCCGGTCGATGATCCGGAAATTGCCATCGCGGTGGTCGTGGAGAACGGCGGGCACGGCGGCAGCGCGGCGGGGCCCATCGCCCGAGCGGTGATGGATCGTTATTTTTCATCAAAACCGGCGTTATAGACATGGCTATCGATACTCAACAAAGCCGCTGGTATGAGCGCCGTCGCCACGGACCGCTGATGCGCAGCCTGCACATGGATGTACCGTTGCTGGTGGGCCTGCTGCTGCTTTCCGCGGTAGGTTTGATCGTGCTGTATAGCGCCAGCGGTCAAGATATGGATGTCATCATTCGCCAGTCGATTCGCTTGGCGGCGGGGTTTACCTTGTTACTGATCCTGGCGCGGATTCCGCCGCAACACTTCGCGCGCTGGACGCCGTGGATATACGGTATCGGAGTGATATTACTGCTGGCGGTGCTGGTGATGGGCGAGATCGGCAAGGGTGCGCAGCGCTGGTTGGATTTCGGTGTGTTGCGCTTTCAGCCATCGGAAATGATGAAGGTGGTGGTGCCGATGATGGTCGCCTGGTATCTGGCGGAAAATCCCCTGCCGCCCAGCCGGCGCGCCGTAGCGGCGGCAAGCCTGATAATCGTGATCCCCACCTTTCTGATCATCCGCCAGCCCGATTTGGGCACCGCCTTATTAGTGGCTAGTTCCGGCGTCTTCGTGCTGCTGCTGTCCGGCATATCCTGGCGTTTGGTTGCCTCGGTGGTGGGGATTTTGGGCACCGCCGCGCCGGTATTGTGGTATTTTCTGCGCGACTATCAGAAACAACGGGTGCTGACCTTCTTGAATCCTGAGAACGACCCCTTGGGAGCCGGTTATCACATTATTCAATCGAAGATCGCCATCGGTTCGGGCGGTTTATACGGCAAAGGCTGGTTAAACGGCACCCAGGCGCATTTGGATTTCCTGCCGGAGCATTCCACCGATTTTATTTTTGCGGTATTGGCGGAGGAATTCGGCTTTATAGGGATATTGCTGTTGTTGGCGATCTACTTTTTTATCGTGGCGCGCGGGCTGTATATCTCTACTCAGGCTCAGAACAGTTTCAATCGCCTGGTGGCAGGCAGCCTGGTGCTGACCTTCTTTGTCTATGTGTTCGTCAATATCGGCATGGTCACCGGCTTGTTGCCGGTGGTGGGATTGCCGTTACCCTTGGTGAGTTACGGCGGCACTTCCTTGGTGACCATGATGGCCGCGTTCGGTGTCTTGATGTCCATACATACCCATCGCCGCCTGTTGTCCAGCTAACCCGGATCGCTTATGAAGACTTGGCGAAGTATCGCGCTTATTTCACTGTTTCTGGCGGCATGCACCAGCGTGGCCAGGGTCCCCGACCTTTCGCAGCAAGGCGGCATGCGCGCCTTTATCGCCGAGATGGCGCAGCGGCATGGTTTCGATCCGGCGCAATTGGAGGCATGGTTCAAGGCGGCACGGGTGCGCGGCGATATCATTGACGCCATTTCCCGTCCGGCCGAAAGCAAGCCGTGGTACCAATACCGGCCGATATTTTTGCAGGCGGCGCGTGTCGAGGGCGGTGTGGCATTCTGGGATCAAAATGCCAAGCTGTTGGCGCGCGCCGAGGAAATTTACGGTGTGCCGCCGCAGATCATCACCGCCATCCTAGGGGTGGAAACCCGTTATGGGAGTCGTCAAGGCTCCTACCGGGTCATGGATTCGCTGGTCACCCTGGCGTTTAATTATCCGCCGCGTGCCGCCTTCTTCAAGAGCGAGCTGGAGCAATATTTATTGTTGACCCGGGAGGAGGGCGTCGACCCGCTGAGCCTGACCGGGTCTTATGCCGGTGCCATGGGGCAGACCCAATTTATTTCCAGCAGCTTCCGCCACTATGCCATTGATTTCGACGGCGACGGTAAGCGGGATTTATGGCACAACACTGCAGACGCCATCGGCAGTGTCGCCAATTACTTCAAGGAGCACGGCTGGGAACGCGGCGGGGCGGTGGCGGTACCCGTGACCGTCGGCAGAAGACATCCCCAAGCCTTGGTGGACAAGGGGCTTAAGCCTTCCCTCAAGGTTGAGGATTTGCAGCGACAAGGGATCGAGATGGCGCAGGCGCTGCCCGAGGATGAGAGGGTCGCGCTCATCGCACTGGAGCAAAAGCAGGGCCCGGAATATTGGGCGGGCTTGCAGAACTTTTATGTGATTACCCGTTATAATCACAGTCCCTTGTATGCGATGGCGGTTTATCAATTGAGCGAAGAGATCCGCGCTCGGCGCGACGAGCGCTTGGCGCATGCTGGACAATCAGGTCGCTAGTATGACGAGCGCGTCAGTTTCAAGTTCGGCATATATACCCAGCTGCAGTTGGCGCGGCTGGTGTGCGCTGTTGGTGCTGCCTCTGCTCTCCGCCTGCGGCACCATGCCCGCTTCGCACATCGGTTGGGGAGGGGCCGATGACGGACCGCCCGCGCGGCCGGTTGATGCCGCGACGGTTCCCAACGCCGTACCGCGCATCGAGGCCCGCAGCCCCTATGGTAATCCGACCTATTATGAAGTGAATGGCCGGCGTTACCATGTCATGAAGAGCAGTAAGGGCTATGTAGAGCGCGGCATCGCCTCATGGTACGGCTCTAAATTCCATGGACACCGCACGTCCAGCGGCGAACCTTATGACATGAACGCCATGACCGCCGCCCATCCCACCTTGCCGATTCCAACCTATGTGCAGGTGACCAATCTGCGCAACGGCCGCAAGGTGATCGTCAAGGTCAACGATCGCGGACCGTTTCTGCACAATCGTCTCATCGATCTTTCCTATGTGGCGGCGGTAAAGCTCGGCATTACCGCCGAGGGCACCGGCCTGGTGGAAGTGCGCGCCATCGATCCGGCCGCGCCTACCAGGCAAGCCGCTGCGGCGAAGAACGCGCCGGGTGCAGCGGATACCTCGGCCGACCTGTACTTACAGGTCGGAGCCTTCGCCGACCGCGAGAATGCGGAACGTATGTCGCAACGTGTGGCCTCGCTCGGTCCGGGGGCGGCGATTCAGGTCAGCAAGGGTGCCGACGATAATGCCGCTAGTCCGCTCTATCGGGTACGCATTGGTCCTCTGCCCAGTGTCGAGAAGGTGGATCAGTTGACGCGCAAATTGACAGATATCGGCGTCATCGATTCGCAAGTAGTGATTAATTAAGCCCGTCATTCGCCATCGGGGCTGTAAATTGGGTGCAGGCACGCTAAAATAGCCGCTAGCATCCGCCTCCGTCCTTACCGATTATCCAGCTGCAGCGAAAAGCTGAGGCAATCAATCAACAAGGGTTTCTGCCAGTGAAGTTGAACTTTATAAACTCTTTTTCCCGTGTAATGCTGCGGCTGTCATTTTTACTAGGGGCCGTCGCATTATCCTTGGATGCCGCCGCTGCCCAGAGCGTACCGCCGCCGCCCACCGTCAACGCGCGGGCCTATATTTTGATGGATTATGACAGCGGCCAGGTCTTGGCGGAGTCCAAGGCCGATGAGCGCATGGAGCCGGCGAGTTTGACCAAGTTGATGACGTCGTATGTCATCTACAAGGAGATGCGGGACGGCCGTATCAAGCTCAATGACATGGTGACCATCAGCGAGCGCGCCTGGCGCATGGGGGGGTCGCGCACCTTTGTTCCGGTGGGTAAGAAGGTATCCGTGGAAGATCTGCTCAAGGGCATGATCGTACAGTCGGGTAATGACGCCACGGTGGCCCTGGCGGAGTACGTCGGCGGCAGCGAATCGGTATTCGTGTCGATGATGAATCAAGAGGCGAAACGCCTGGGAATGACCGGTACCCATTTTGTGGACAGTACCGGCATGCCCAACCCGGATCACTACACCACCGCGCGCGATCTGGCCGTGCTGACGCGGGCCATTATCCGGGAATATCCCGATCATTATCAGCTGTATTCCATGCGCACCTTCACCTTCAATGGTATTACCCAGCACAACCGCAATAAGTTGTTGTGGCGCGACAAGTCGGTGGACGGCGTCAAGACCGGCCATACCGAATCGGCCGGTTATTGTCTGGTGGCCTCGGCCCTGCAAGACAAGATGCGGCTCATCTCCGTGGTCCTGGGTACCGACAGTGAGGAGGCGCGGGCGGAAGAGAGCCAGAAGTTATTGAGCTACGGCTTTCGTTTTTATGAAACCCACCGTCTGTATGCGGCCAATCAAGCCCTGTCCACGGTGCGTATCTGGAAGGGCGCAAGCGAGAAATTGCCGGTGGGCCTAAAGCATGAGCTGTATGTCACCATCCCGCGCGGGGAGTATTCCAAGCTGGATGCACAGATGAAGCTAAAACAACCTATCATTGCCCCCGCGAGCAAGGGGGCGCTCTACGGCAGCCTCAACGTCAGCCTTGACGGGCAGACCCTGGCTGTCAAACCTCTGGTGGCCCTGCAGGATGTGGCGGAGGGTGACATCTTCCAGCAGGTGGTGGACGATATTAAGCTGTGGTTTGAGTAGGCGGCGCGGGCATGGGCATCGTGTATCTCAACGGCGATTTCCTGCCTATCGAACGGGCGCAGATTTCGGTCATGGATAGAGGCTTTGTCTTCGGAGACGGGGTCTACGAGGTCATCCCGGTATACGGCGGCCGCTTGTTCAGACTGGAGCAACATCTGCAACGCCTGGCGCGCAGCCTGGCGGAAATCCGCCTGGCCGATCCCCTGAGCGGCGACCAGTGGCGGCATTGTTTGCAGGATCTGGTAACGCGCAACGGCGACGGCGATCAATCGGTGTACGTGCAGATAACCCGGGGTATCGCCCCCCGCGATCACGCCTTTCCCAAAGAGGTAAAGCCTACGGTATATGCCGCCAGCAGTCCCTTGCGGCCGCAGGCGGCGGAGGTGGTGGAAGATGGGGTGGCGGCCATCTGTATGCCGGACATCCGCTGGCAGCGCTGCGATATCAAGGCCATTACCTTGCTGGCCAACATCCTGCTGCGGCAACAGGCCATCGATGAAGGGGCCGTGGAGGCGATCCTGGTGCGTGACGGTCTAGTCAATGAAGGCGCGGCGAGCAATCTGTTCATCGTCAAGGGCGGTGAACTGATTACCCCGCCCAAGGGCGCCTACCTGTTGCCGGGCATTACCCGCGACTTGGTTTTGGAGCTTGCGGCGGCTCACGCCATTACCTTTCGCGAAGCCGCGATTACGCCGCAAGACTTGGCGGACGCCGAAGAGGTGTGGTTGACCAGTTCCACCCGGGAAATATTGCCGGTGACCCGCCTGGATAAGCGCGCGGTGGGGAATGGCAAACCCGGTCCCCTATGGCGGCGGATGACGGCCTTGTATCAGGATTACAAGCAGGGCGTGCGCGAACGGGGCGAGGCGCCGGCGGCTTGACCGGCTGGTGCTGGCGAGAGTCCATCGGCCTGCGTAGAGTTGCATGACCATGTGTCGCGATGTAGATCAAATGTCCGGATCCGATCAATCTCCGTTGCAGTTTCCCTGTAGCTTTCCCATCAAGGCCATGGGCCTTGCCAGCGAGACTTTCGATGCCTTGGTGGTGAGTATCGTGCGGCGCCACGTCCCGGATATCGGCGAGGCGGCGGTGACGGTGCGGCCCAGCGCGGGCGGTAAATATCTGGCGGTCACCGTGACCATAGTGGCCAGCAGCCGTGCTCAGCTGGATGCCATTTATCATGAACTGGTGGCCTGTGAGCAGGTGTTGGTCGCACTATGAGCGCCGCGTCGGGAAAGCTCAGGGTGCGGGTGCTGGGACGCCGGGACTATGTCAGCGTGTGGCGGGCCATGCAAGCCTTCACCGAAAACCGGGATATCGATAGCGGTGATGAGTTGTGGCTGGTGGAGCACCCGCCGGTGTATACCCTGGGCCTCAACGGCAAGCCCGAGCATGTGCTGGATCCGGGAGCGATCCCCGTTATAGTGGTGGATCGCGGCGGCCAGGTCACCTATCACGGTCCCGGTCAAATCGTGGTCTATGCCCTACTGGATCTACGCCGCTTAGGCTGGGGTCCCAGACAACTGGTGATGGCGCTGGAACAGGCGGTGATCGACCTGTTGGCCGAACATGGGATCTCGGCCGTCGGCCGCCGCGAGGCCCCGGGTGTCTATGTGAATGAGGCCAAGATCGCCGCGGTGGGGCTGCGAGTGCGGCGCGGCTGCTGTTATCATGGTCTCAGTTTCAATGTGGCCATGGATCTGGATCCTTTCAGTCGCATTAATCCCTGTGGTTATCCCGGCATGGCCGTAACGCAGCTCACTGATTTGACGGCGGCGGGGGATGAGCAACTACTTGCCCGCCGCCTGGCCGATAAACTTGCCGGGCGACTCGGCCTGGTGGGGGTATGGACGGATGACGCAGCGGGCTGAATTCATGCGCCGCCGGTTTGGGGAATAGAGGAGTTTGTATGTCGTCGATAAAAAAAGAAGTTGGCGGTACGGTACGTGAACGCGGTGCCGCCAAGGTGGCGCGCATTCCGGTCAAAATCGAGCCTACCGTGCAATTCCTGCGCAAGCCGCAGTGGATCCGCGCCAAGGCGCCCACCGCACCGGAGGTGTCGCGCCTGAAGTCGGTGCTGCGTGAACACCGCCTGCACACGGTATGCGAAGAGGCTTCCTGCCCCAACCTCGGTGAATGCTTCAGCCACGGTACCGCGACCTTCATGATTATGGGCGACGTCTGCACGCGGCGTTGTCCGTTTTGCGACGTCGCCCATGGCCGTCCCGGGACACTGGATGCGGAAGAGCCGGCCAACCTGGCCAAGACTATTGCCGCCATGGGCCTGCGTTACGTGGTGATTACCTCGGTGGATCGCGACGATCTGCGTGACGGCGGCGCCGGGCATTTCAAGGCCTGTATCGAGGCGGTGCGCCACCAGTCGCCTCAGACCAAGATCGAAATCCTGGTGCCTGATTTTCGCGGCCGCGCCGATGCGGCCCTGGAGATCCTGGGACAGGCTCAGCCTGATGTGTTCAATCACAATCTGGAAACCATCCCGCGGCTATACAAGGCGGTGCGCCCGGGGGCGGATTACCCGGGATCGCTGCGCTTGTTACAGCGCTTTAAGGAGCTGCACCCCCAGGTGCCCACCAAATCGGGTTTGATGCTGGGTCTGGGCGAGAGCTTTGAGGAAATCGAAGCGGTAATGGCGGATTTGCGCGAACACGGCTGCGACATGTTGACCTTGGGCCAGTATCTTCAACCCAGTCGCCACCATCTTGCCGTGGAAAGGTATGTGACGCCGGATGAATTCATCGTCCTGGGAGAGCGGGCCAAGGCCTTGGGTTTTGCCAATGTCGCCAGCGGACCCATGGTGCGTTCTTCCTATCACGCCGATCTGCAGGCGGCGGGGCAAGCGGTTTCTTGAGACGGGGGCGATGCTTGATGTCGCGCGACGGTGGAATCCCTATTCGCCGCGGGTGTTCAACACGGCGTAATGCAACTTCAGCTTGCCGCGCGGGGCAAGGGGCGACGAGAAATACAGCGGTTCGCGGAAATCACGCGCCTGTCCCGGAGGGACATTGGGTTTTAGCGTGATATCTGTCTGGTTGATGACCTCGCAGTGGTTATCCGCACAATCCTCCATGGAGACGCGCACCCGCAGCTCGTTCAAGGTGTACTCTTGGGAGTGATTGCGGACGCGGCCGGTGATTTGGCTGCCGCGTCTCTCGTCGATAATTTTCATATCGGCCAACTCCACTTCCGCCACCGGAATACGCTGTTTGGATAGGCTCAGCTCATGATTCTGATGCCAGGCAAAATAAGCGATGATGCCGATGACGACGGCAAGCGCTACAGGCAGGACGCGTCCGAGATTGTTGTTGGTGACGGCCACGCCGACCAGCACCAGCATCAGGATTAGACCCAGCAAACCCCAGATCATGCGCCAGCCTTCAACGAACGGCCTTTATAAAGCATCGTGACGCACCCTTTTATGCGGGTGTGAAGCTGGCGGGGAAGGCGCAATGAACTCGGAATGGTGGATCGATGCACGCTAAATATGGATATCGATGCCTTGCGGCAGATACTGCTGTTCTTGATCGGTGGATCTATGGCGTCGTTCATGGGTCCGCCTTTCGTAATGACTGCGCGTATCGAGTAACACGGCAGCTTGTCGGCCTTGACCGCGGCGTTGTTGAGTCTGACGACGTTCTCCGCGGCGGCGTTCTTCAGGGGAGGCAGCCGGGGCCGAGGGAAGGTGAGACGGCTGAGTGCCTACGCTGGAGGTGGCGCTAAGTGAAGACACCGCTGCAGAGGCTTTAGCGGTGTTGGCCTCTTTAAGGCGCAGCACCCCCACGTCATCTCGCGGTAGCTTGATTACCATCACAGCAATTGTCCCATCACTCAGTGTGTCTCGTTGTAGTTAGCAGAAATTATGTCAATTCGTCAATCTGGCCGCCGGGGGTGTTTCAAGCGCTTGCGGATCAGAATTGCGATAATAAGTGCGCTGTAATCTACAAAATTTATTATATATCAAATAGGTTAGCCAATGACGTCAGGATGGCGCGAGCTTGACGGCGTTATCGTAGGAAATCCCGGTCTCTTCCTCTTTGGGGGAGAAAAGCATACCTTGCGCCCATGCTGCTCTGTCCTGATAGTGGGTGTTGAGTTTATGCGCTCAGCAATTGCACGTCCTCGGGGACCTCAATTTCCATGGCGATAGGGAGATGGTCCGACAGGGCATGATGGATCACCTGGAGATCGGAGATCTTCAGGGACGGCGTGACCAGGATATGGTCGATGTTGCGATATGGACGCCAACTCGGGAAGGTATGCAGTGCGGCTGCCGGTTCACATAACTGGGTCTTGGTGAGCAGCAGATCCATCTCATGGCTTTCCGGAACGCAGTTGAAATCACCCATCACCACCACGTGTTTATGATCGCGTATCAATTCGCTGATGAAGTCGAATTGGCGTAGGCGCGTCCGTTTTCCCAGGGCCAAGTGCACCAGCAACACCACCAGAGTGGCATCGCCATGGCCGAGCTGTACCATCATGGCGCCGCGGCCTGGGATGATGCCCGGCAACTTGTGTTGGGCGATGAGATGGGGGCGGAACTTGCTCAGCAGGCCGTTGCTGTGTTGCGCGAATTTGCCCAGGTCGCGGTTGGTCTGATGGCACCAAAAAGGGAAATGGCCGCGGCGCGCCAGGTATTCCACCTGGTTGACGAAGTAACTGCGCATGCTGCCGGCATCGGCTTCCTGGATCGCGACGACATCGTAATTGGAGGTCAGGCGGCCGATACGGTCGAGATTATCGAAACTGGAAGGATGGGGTAGCACGTGTTTCCAGCTGCGCGTCAGATAATGATGAGGCCGGGTCGAGGCCACGCCCGCCTGAATGTTATAGCTCAGCAGGCGCAGGGAGGATTTGATCCGCGCGGGACGAGGGGTGTCGAACGGCGACTCAGCAGTCGTTTCGAGGATCGCGGTGTTAGTCTTCATAATTGGAAGATCGCCTCGCCAAGTTTCGCGGTTAGTCTGATGTTCTCAGTATAATCGACCGGGCAGTCAATAATGTTTACTTTGTCGTTGCTCAAGGCCTCTTTGAGGATGGGCATCAGTTCCGAGGCGTGATTGACCCGATAGCCCTGGGCGCCGAAGGAATCGGCATATTTTACAAAATCCGGATTATTAAAGCGCACATGGGAGGTGCGTCCATAGGTAACCATTTGTTTCCACTCTATAAGTCCGTAGGCGCCGTCATTCCAGATCAGCACTGTCAGCGGGATATTCAAGCGTATCGCCGTCTCGATTTCCTGTGAATTCATCATAAATCCGGCATCGCCGGTCACCGCCATCACCCGGCGCTGAGGATAGGCGAGTCGCGCCGCAATCGCCCCGGGTACGGCAATGCCCATGCTGGCGAAGCCGTTGGAGATGATGCAGGTATTGGGGTGCTCGCAGCGGAACATGCGTGCCATCCACAGTTTGTGGGCGCCTACGTCGCAGACCACGATATCTTCCAAGTCCATTGCGGTACGCAGGTCCCAGATGATCTTCTGCGGTTTCAAGGGGAAGTCCACGTCGTTTTGATGGCGGTCCATGTCTTCGATGAGGGCGGCGCGCAAGGGTCGAAGCTTATGGCCTTGCTGGGGGCTTGCCCGCTGGCCGATCTGGGTCAGGCTGTGGCCGATATCGCCCACCACGCCCACCTCCACCATATAGCTGGTATCGACCTCGGCGGGGGCGGTATCGATGTGGATGATCTTGCGATCGCAGGTGGGGTGCCACAGGCGTGGATGATATTCCACCAGATCGTAGCCGACACATAGGATCACATCGGCCTTATCGAAGCCGGTGTTCACATAGTCATGGGCCTGGAGACCGACGCTACCCAGTGCCATGGGGTGCTTGAAGGGTATAACGCCCTTGGCCATGAAGGTGTTGGCCACGGGGATGTTGAGCTGGGTGGCGAAGTCGGCGAGCTGTCGCCAGGCCTTGGCGCGGATTACCCCGTTACCGGCGAGGATGATGGGGTGACGGGCCTGGGAGATAAGTTCGGCCGCCGCGGCCACCCGGTCGTCGGCGGGCTCCGGCATGGTGGGCTGTTGGGCCCGCAAGGGCTTGGAGTCGATCTCCATCTCCGCCAGGTTTTCCGGGAACTCGATGAAACAGGCCCCGGTCTTTTCCGTCTGCGCCAGTTTGAAGGCCTTGCGGATTACCTCGGGGACCACATTGGGGGTGAGTACCCGCGAGGAGTATTTGCTGATAGGGGCGAAGATGTTCTGCAGATCCAGCACCTGATGGGATTCTTTATGGAGGCGATTGGTGTCCGCCTGACCGGCGATGGCCACCAGAGGCGCATGGTCCATATTGGCATCCGCCACCCCGGTGATCAGATTGGTGGCGCCGGGCCCCAGGGTCGATAAACACACCCCGGCGCGCCAGGTGACGCGGCCATAGACGTCGGCCATGAAGGCGGCGCCCTGCTCGTGGCGGGTGGTGACAAACTGGATGGAAGAATCCAGGAGGGCGTCCATGAGGGCGAGATTTTCCTCGCCCGGGATGCCGAAGATGTACTCCACGCCCTCGTTTTCCAGGCACCTGATAAATAACTCGGCGGTCTTCATGACGAGGGCGTCAGTGTGGTGCTGCCCATTTCCGGTTCATGGATGATGGCACTATCCTTTATTGGCGGAGCGCTCTTTATCTATCAGATAGTTCATGATCTTAATCATAGTATTGAAATTACCGTGGGCATTATCCGGATTGAGAATATATTTACCGTTGATGACCACCGACGGCGTGGCCTCGGCTTGGTAGCGGCGGCTCATCTCCCGGGCGCGGTTGACCTTGGCGTTCACCGCAAAGGAGTTAAAGGTATTGCGGAAATCGTCCTTGCTCACACCTTGTTCGGCGAAAAATGCCTCCAGCGCCGCCTCGCTGTCCATGCGGCGTTTCTCGGCGTGAATGGCGTCGAACAGGGGTTGATGAATGCGATCGGCGATGCCTAGGGCCTCCGCGGTATAAAAGGCCCGCGCCAATAATGCCCAGTGTTCGCCGAGGATAGCCGGCATACGGCGGTAAACTACGTCGGCCGGCTTGTTCTTCAGCCAGCGCGCCATATAGGGTTGAAAGCGATAGCAATGGGGGCAGCCGTACCAGAATAGTTCCACGACTTCGATCTTGCCCTTGCCCTCAGTGGGCTGTGCAGGCACGATGCGCTGATAGTTGCGCCCCTCCTCGAAGGTGGCGGACTGGGCAAACAGGGGAAATACCATCAGCAGCAGCAATAAAGAACGAGCAAAGATTTTCATCGAGACTTCACCTATTGATTCTTGTGGATGGTTAAATGGTCGTTGAACTTAGAGCTTGTTGGGCGCGCTTTGTTGCAAGGTATTGCCGATTATCATGGGAAACCCGGATAATGAAACGCCGCCGGCGGCCCGACGGCAATGGTAACACGGCCTTAGCCCATGCAAGCCATTAATTCAGCGCAATAGATTAATGTATAAAATGTATAAGAAAAGCTGCACAGCTTGTCAGGAAAATAAGGACTTAACGCCCATCACGCGGGGCCTTCAGCGGAGCGACTATTCATGACGGAAAAAAGAGCCAAACTCACCCAGTTTCTCAACCAGCAATATCTGTGCGAAGCCCTGACCGTAAAAGAGGTGGAAACCCTCCTGGACTTTACCGAGCTGGTGGAATTGAAGAAGGGCCAGGTGATCGCCGACATCGGCGAGGTGGGGGAGGCGCTGTTCTTCGTCATCAAAGGTGAGGCGGCATTATTGGTTGACGACCACGGTCGTGAGATGGAGGTAGGGCGGATGCACGAGGGTGAATTGATGGGGGAAATGTCCTTTTTCGACCGCCACCCCCGCTCGCTGCGGATGCGCGCCTTGAGTGCGGAGACGCAACTCTTGAAGCTGCCCCGCACCATGTACAATCGCCTGCGGGTGGAGCACCCCTTCATCGCCGTGAATCTCCTGGAGCATGCCATTATTAGCCTGGATCGTCTGGTTCGCCGGGTCAGCGAAGACGAGGCGACCTTGACCCGTTATATCTACGGCGTCGGCAAAAAATAATCGCGTGATCACTCCCAAGACGAAGGAACAGGTACCATCCAGCCCGGCGATTGACTTACGGCACACTACTTTCATATTGGGTGCCGCCCGCGCCCAGCAGTTTCCCATGGATAGCGGCTGGGAGGTGGCGGTCGCGGGCCGCTCCAACGCCGGCAAATCCAGCGCTATAAATATTATTGCCGGGGTGAAGGGGCTGGCGCGCGTTAGCAAGACCCCGGGGCGTACCCGTGAGATCAATTTTTTCCAAGTGGATCCCCAGCGGCGTTTGGTGGACCTGCCGGGTTACGGTTATGCCCGGGTGCCCGTGCCGGTGCGGCAGGCCTGGACACGTTTGATAGAGAGTTATTTTGAACAGCGCCAGTGTCTGCGCGGCGTGGTGGTGGTCATGGATTGCCGTCACCCGCTGACGGACTTCGATCAGCAGATGTTGCTGTGGTGCGGCCATGCGCAGCTTCCCGTGCATCTCCTGCTCACCAAGGCCGATAAGCTGAGTCGCGGTGCCGCGTCCGCGGTGCTGCACCAGGTTCGCAGTCGTGTGGCGCAGGAGTATCCATCCCCGGCGACGGTTACGGTGCAGCTGTTCTCCGCCCTGAAGCGCGCAGGGGTTGCGGAGGTACGGGAAATACTTGCAAAATGGATGGAATTTTGACAAAAAAAGGCCCCGGTTTATAAGAGGGAGGAGGAACCGGGGCCGAAGATACCCGGCTTGGGGAAGCCAGGTTAGAGGGGTTCCCGCTCAAGGGAGGGCGAGCGGGAGAGCACGGACCAGAAATGTAGAAACCGTACTCACCATCATGAGAGTGTCGGCCATTAAAAAAGTTCATGGCCGACACTCATTTTTTACCGAAATGAATAAACTTTAACTAAATTAATAAATTAAACATGAGGCGGTGCCGGGTCAGTGCGCTTCGTCCCAGTTCATTCCGATGCCGATATCCACCATCAAGGGGACCGACAGGGTAGCGGCCTCCTTCATGCAGCGTTCGATGCCGGTGACGCTCTCCTCCACCGCCGCGGTGGCGACCTCAAATACCAGTTCATCGTGGACCTGCATGATCATTTTGGCGTCGATGCCGGTGTCGCGCAGCCAGGCATCGGCGCGCAGCATGGCGCGCTTGATGAGGTCCGCGGCGGTACCCTGCATGGGGGCGTTGATGGCCGCGCGTTCCGCGTATTGGCGACGCTGCTGCTGACGGGCGTTGATGTCGGTCAGATACAGGCGCCGGCCGAAGATCGTCTCCACATAGCCCTGTTCCCGTGCCTGCTGGCGGGTGCGGTCCATGAAGTGCTTGGCGCCGGGGTAACGGGCGAAGTAAAGATCGATATATTGCTGGGCCGCGTTGCGCTCTATACACAGTTGGCGGGCCAGGCCGAAGGCGGACATGCCATAGATCAGGCCGAAGTTGATGGCCTTGGCATTGCGGCGTTGCTCGCCGCTGACCTCGGCGGGCGCCACCCCGAAGATTTCCGCCGCCGTGGCGGTATGGATGTCGATATTGGAGGCAAAGGCGTGGAGTAGACGCTCATCTCCCGACAGATGGGCCATGATGCGCAGTTCGATTTGTGAATAATCCGCCGCAACGATCTTGTAACCCGGCGGCGCGACAAAGGCCTGGCGGATGCGGCGTCCCTCCGGGGTGCGAATGGGGATGTTCTGCAGGTTGGGATCGCTGGACGACAGGCGGCCGGTCGCCGCCACCGCTTGATGATAAGAAGTGTGAACGCGGCCGCTGCTTGGATTGATCTGTTCGGGGAGGCGGTCGGTGTAAGTGGATTTGAGCTTGCTCAAGGCGCGGTAGTCCTGGATCAAGGCCGCCAGGGGATGCTGGTCCGCCAACTCCTGCAAGGCCTCCTCGCCAGTGGAGGGTTGACCGGTGGGGGTCTTGAAGTTCACCGGCAGCCCCAGCTTGCCGTAGAGGATCTCCTGAATCTGCTTGGGCGAGCTGAGATTGAAGGCCTGGCCGGCCAGTTCGTGGGCGCGGCGCTCGTGCTCAGCCATGGTCGCGGCCAACTCCCCGCTTTGTTGGTGCAGCATCGCTGCATCCACCAGTACTCCGGTGCGCTCCATCCGTGACAGCACGCTCACCAGCGGAATCTCGATCTCCTGGTATAAGGAGGCCAGGCTCGGCGCCTGGGCGAGTTGCGGCCAAAAGTGCTGATGGAGGCGCAGGGTGATGTCGGCATCTTCCGCGGCATAGGGGGCTGCCTGCTCGACGGGGATCTGATTGAAGGTGAGCTGCTTGGCACCCTTGCCGGCGATGTCTTGGAAGGTGATGGTGGCATGGTCCAGATACTTGCGGGACAGGGAATCCATGTCGTGGCGGCTGGCGGTGCTGTTCAACACGTAGGACTCCAGCATGGTGTCGTGGGCGATGCCAGCCAAACGGACGCCGTGATTGGCCAGTACACTCATGTCGTATTTGAGATTGTGTCCCAGTTTGGCGTGGGCCGAATCCTCCAGCAGTGGTCGCAGCCTGTCCAGGACCGTGTCGCGCGCCAATTGCGCCGGTGCGTCCAGGTAATCATGAGCCAGGGGCACATAGGCGGCCTCGCCCGGGGTGACGGCAAAGGACACCCCCACGATCTGTGCCTGCATATAATCCAGACTGGTGGTCTCGGTGTCGAAGGCGAACAGTTCGGCTTGCTCTAAGCGCGTCACCCAGGCATCGAGCGCCTCGGTGCTGAGTACCGTATCGTAATGGGAAGTCGTTGGGGCGGGCGGGGGATCGGCCGCGGATTCGTCCGGCTGCGCGCCGCCCTGCTCCTGGAGCTGTCTTAACCAGGTCTTGAACTCCATATGTCGGTAGAGGTCGGAGAGGGCAGCGATATCGGCGGGCTGAGGGCGCAGCTCGGTGGGTGTGACATCGAGCCGGACCTGGCAGTGAATCGTGGCGAGCTGGCGGGCGAGCGGCAGTTGCTCCAGATGGGAGCGGAGGTTTTCGCCGACCTTGCCCGGTATCTCCCCGGCGTGGGCCACCAGATTATCCAGGGAGCCGTAGGCCGTGAGCCACTTCACCGCGGTCTTGGGGCCCACCTTGGGCACGCCCGGAATATTGTCCGAGGTGTCGCCCACCAGGGTCAGATAATCGACGATCTGTTCCGGCGTGATACCGAATTTTTCCACCACGCCCTGCCGGTCGAGGACGGTATTGGACATGGTGTTGATCAGCGTGATGTGACCATCGACCAGCTGGGCCATGTCCTTATCGCCGGTAGAGATGAGTGTATCTATGCCCGCGGCGGCGGCCTGCTGCGCCAGGGTGCCGATGACGTCGTCCGCTTCCACGCCTTCCACCACCAGACAGGGCAGGCCGCTGGCGCGTACGATGGCATGCAGCGGTTCGATCTGGGTGCGAAGATCGTCGGGCATCGGCGGGCGATGGGCCTTGTATTGTTCGAACAGCTCGTCGCGAAAGGTCTTGCCCTTGGCGTCGAAGACCACCGCCACGTAATCGGCCTGATAGTCGGCCAACAGTTTGCGCAGCATGTTGACCACGCCATACACCGCGCCGGTGGGTTCACCGCGGGAATTGGTGAGGGGCGGCATGGCGAAAAAGGCGCGGTAGAGATAGGACGAGCCGTCCACCAGCACCAGTAATTGCGAGGATTTTTTATTCATGAATGATAAGGTCTTATTTTAGTGCGCTGCCGCAGCGGATGCGGGGATTGTACTAAAAATAGTTCTCGGCGCAGCCGATACGTAATCAGGAAAGAGGAAAACACAGCACTATGGACGACAAGCACCGCGCCACCCATCCCAGTTTCATGCCCGTTAATGACGCCATGCTCAGCCGGGAGTCGTGGAAGATCTTTCAGATCATGGCGGAGTTCGTCGAAGGATTCGAGCGTCTGGCGCAGATCAAGCCTTCCGTGAGCCTGTTCGGTTCGGCGCGTATGGCGTCCGATCATCCCTATTACCAACTCACCGAGGAGATCGCGCGCGGTCTGTCCGATGCCGGGTTCAGCATCGTCAGCGGTGGTGGCCCGGGATTGATGGAGGCGGCCAACAAAGGGGCCTTCGCCGGCAAGTCGCCGAGTGTCGGCCTCAATATCGCCCTGCCCCAGGAGCAGTCTGCCAACGAATATCAGGATATTTCCCTGCACTTTCGCCACTTTTTTTCGCGCAAGGTAATGTTCGTGAAGTACGCCTCGGCCTATGTGGTCCTGCCCGGCGGTTTCGGCACCCTGGACGAATTGGCCGAGATCCTGACCTTGGTGCAAACCGGTAAGACCCGCCGCATCCCCATTATTCTGGTGCATACCCCGTTTTGGGAGGGGTTAATCGAATGGTTTAAGGCTACACTTGTCAAAGAGGCTACCATTGATGCGGATGATCTGGACCTGGTTCAGGTGCTGGACAAGCCGCAAGAGGTAGTGGATGCTATCTTTAACCACTACGAGAGTCGTGGCTTCGAGCCTTCTGCTGAAGAGCAGGAAATGTTGTTGGATCTGTAACACCTCAATGTCGGATGGGAACTTAAGCTATGTCGAGAGTTGTGCCGCAGGCGGCCCTGTTGTTGTTTCTTTCCATCGGTTTGGCGATGGCCGCCGATGATGAAGGCGCGCCTGCCAACGATAATGCCGGCAGCGTGCCTCAAGTGCCCGACGTCACCATTATTCAGCGCGGGCAGGAACGGGTCGAAGAGTTTCGCATGAACAATCAGATCTATATGGTCAAGATCACCCCGTCCAAGGGTTACCCTTATTACCTCATCGATACTACCGGTGACGGCAATTTCGACACGCGCCGCCCTCAGTTGAATTCCCAACCTATCATTCCGCAGTGGGTATTGATGCGTTGGAAATAGTCGCGCCGAGCGGCAGTTGCGGCGCAGACTGAACAATTATTGGGGGTGGTCGGGCTGACCGTTTTCATGCCTAGTATTCCAGCTAGACCGGCGGGCCGTAATGCCCGGCAGAATGCCCCAGTGTAATGAAATCTACATCTCTGCCCGGGACAATTGCCCATAGGGGACAACCCTCCCGGGGTAAGCCGCATTTTAAAGTTGCCCACCATGATTTGTTTTTAAGCTATTGCTAAGAATTGTAATTTTTAACTATCCACAAAACCTGTGGATAAGTATGTGGATTAGTTGCGCTTAATTTTGTCAGACGGTTGTCACGCTTGGCCATTCCCCATATTGTTGAGAAATTAAGCATCGTACTTTTTTAAATTAAAACAGTATGTTAATTTTTTTCGGCGGCGACGGGACAGGGAGGGTTTGCGGCTTGCATTTATTGCTAATATCGGCACTGGAATTGTGCATAAGCCGGCTTAAGTAAGCGCCATGTTTGGGCGTATATCCATACAACGGCGAGGAGACTGACGGTCCGTATCTATAGTGCGGTGAAGAAGCTGACAGAATGTTAAGGGTTGTTTCAGCTCTAACTGGCATCATTTCTCGGCCGTGCTCTTCCGAGAGGACTAAAATTTCTGCATTTTTTGGTGATGATGGGGTAAAGGCGTATGATGTGCGGGATTTGTTTCATAGGTATCGGCACGGAGCCTGAACGGCATTGATGGATTGGAAGCAATATAAGGCCTTGGGAGCGGAGGCGTTCCTGACGGGGCGATCTGTTTCCGTGGCGACCGCGCTGTGCGTGATCTTATTGGCTTATAGCGCCGCTCGCCTGACCTGGATGGTGATCCCGCTTCCCGCGGATGGGGCGCCCCCCCCACTGGCGGCGGCGCCGCTGATGACGTCCCAGCAGGCTGACGCTCTTGCCATGAGCCGTGACATCGTTGCCAGGCATTTATTCGGTCAGGCGCAAACGGCAAGCGCCCAGCCGGGGTTGGCCGCCATTCCGGAAACCCGATTGAAATTGGTGTTGCGCGGGGTCATGGCATCCCAGGACCCGCATACCGCCACCGCCATTGTGGCGGATCCCAGCGGGCATGAAGACTATTACACCGTAGGACAGGAACTGCCCGGTGGCGCGACGCTCAAGGAAGTGCACGCCCAATACATCGTCTTGTCCCGTGGCGGGCGCTTCGAGACCTTGCGTTTACCCTCCGACGCCTTGAAAGTTTCGAATGGCGTACTGGCATCTCCCGCCACTGCCGGACCTCCCGGCGTAGCCGCGGATGCCGGTGCACTGCTCCAACATTACCGTGAACAGTTTATAAAGAATCCCCAAAGTCTCGCTAATCTGCTGCAAGGGGAACCTTATTGGCAAAACGGGCGCTTGATCGGCTACCGTTTGCGTCCGGGGCGGGATCCCGGTGTGTTGGAAAAATTTGGTATACAGTCGGGTGATGTCGTGACGGCGATTAACGGGGTGAGTTTGACCGACCCCAGCGGGAGAATGGAATTGTTGCGTGATATGAACAATGTAACGCAATTTAATGTGGATTTGATTCGTGGGGGCAGACCACTTTCCATCTCCATACCGATTGGTCGGCCGGGTTAATATGAACTATGGCAGGAGGGTGAGTCGTCCGCATTCACAATGTGCAATTCGGGATGTCCGGCGATGCCACTTGAAAGCATTAGGATAAGAGATGCCCACATACATAAATGATAACAAGCGTTTTGCTAAAGCCTCGCGCCGGCTGCTGGGGATTTGTCTGCTGTTCGTATTGGGCAGCCTGCCGGTGTTTGCCGCGCAGACGGTCACCTTGAACTTCAAGGACGCGGAAATAGAATCGGTGATCGGCTGGATGGCGGAACAGACCGGCAAGAATTTTATAGTCGATCCGCGGGTCAAGAGCAAGGTCACCATCATCTCCGGCAAGCCCCTCAACAAGGATGAGCTTTACCAGGTATTCCTGTCCGTGCTGCAGGTGCACGGTTTTGCCGCCGTGCCCAGCGGAGATGTCATCAAGATCGTCCCGGACATCAATGCCAAACAAAGCGGCGTGCCGGTGGCCACTGATAAAAATCCGGGTGAGGGCGATGAGGTGATTACCCGGGTCATTGCTTTGGAGAACGTCCCCGCCGCACAGTTGGTGCCTATTCTGCGTCCCTTGATTCCGCAGCAAGGGCATATGGTGGCCTATCCGCCTAGCAACGTCCTGATCATTTCCGATCACGCGGCGAATATCGATCGCATTGCGGAGATCATCTCCCGGGTCGACCTGCCCAGCGCGGATAATGAGGTGGAGGTGATTCCGCTGCAGCATGCCTCGGCCGCGGAGGTGGCGCGCATCCTCACCGCCCTGGAGCAGCAGAATCGACAGAATGCCCAGAAGCAGGGCGGGCAACTGGAAGGACGGGCGACCTTCATCGCCGACGAGCGCACCAACAGCATTCTATTGGGCGGGGGCAAGACCAACCGCCTGCAGATCCGGGCGCTGATCTCCCATCTCGATATTCCCCTGGAGCGGGAAGGTAACATTCATGTGGTCTATCTGCGCTATGCCAATGCCAAGGAGTTGGCGCCGGTCCTCACCGGCATCGGCCAGAAAGTAGCGCAGGAGGAACAGGCGAAAAAGGGCGGGGCGGCTGCGGCCCGCACCCAATCCAAGGACCAGAGCTTCGATATCCAGGCTGACGATAGCACCAATGCTCTGGTGATTACCGCCAGCCTGGAGGTATTCCGTTCACTGCAGGCCGTGATCCGTCAATTGGACGTGCGCCGTGCTCAAGTGTTGGTGGAAGGTATCATTGCCGAGATCTCCCTCAATAAGGCGGCGCAATTAGGTATTCAGTGGGGGGTGGACGCCTCCCCCGGCGGCCATGGTCCGGTCGGCTTCACTAATTTCGCCAGTGGCACCGGTTCCAGTCTGGGCGAGATCGCAGCGGCGGCGGCGAGCGGCGCGGTGACCTCGGTGCCGGAGGGTTTGACCCTCGGTATCGGCCGCTTCAACAGCAATAATCTGAATTTCGCCGCCTTGGTGCGGGCGCTGCAAGGTGACGGCTCCACCAATGTGTTGTCCACGCCCACCTTGTTGACCTTGGACAATCAGGAAGCGGAGATCGTCGTCGGACAAAATGTGCCGTTCGTAACCGGGTCTTATTCCAGTGTGAGCAATTCCAGCACGGTGTCCAATCCGTTTCAGACGATTCAGCGCCAGAACGTAGGTATCGACCTCAAGGTCAAACCGCAGATCAATGAAGGCAACACCATCAAATTGGACGTGGAACAAAAGGTGGACAGTCTGGCGGCCAGCTCCGCGGGGGCGGCGGACCTTATCACCAATACGCGCTCCATCAAGACCACGGTGTTGGTGGATGATGGCCAGGTGGTGGTGTTGGGCGGACTCATCAAGGATGATCTTACGGAGAGTGTGCAAAAGGTGCCGGGACTTGGGGACCTGCCTCTGATCGGGGGGCTGTTCCGTTATAAGTCCACCACCAAGGACAAGACCGACCTCATGGTGTTTCTGCATCCGGTGATCATGCGCGACGATGCCCTCTTGGCCAATATTTCCGGCAGCAAATACAATTATATGCGTGCCAAGGAGCTGGCGTTGCGGGACAAGGGGGTGGCCTTAATGCACGAGGAAGAGACCCCCCTGATGCGCCGCCTGGATGAATTGCGCGAATTGCCGCCGCCGTTCAGCGACAATCCGCCTCCCGCGGTAAAACCTTGAGCGCGAGTTTGACTCCCCACATCCATGTTTAACGAGATTGCTCATCAGCCCAGTGTGGAACCGACGCCGACCCCGGGAGAGGTTAGGCGCCTGCCGTTCGCCTTTGCCAAACGTCACGGTGTATTGGTGAATCGCTGGGAAGACGGTCATGCCGTGGTGTGGTGTCGACCCGATGTGGACAGCAATGTGCTGACCGAAGTGCGTCGTTATCTGGGTGCGCCGGTGCTGCTGGAGCCCCTGGAGCCGGGCAAGTTCGATTATTTGTTGCGCCAGGCCTACGAGCAGGGGTCCACCGAGGCCATGGAGATCATGGAGGACATGGGCGATGACGAGGATCTGTCCAGTATCGCCCAGCAACTTCCGGAACCTGAAGACCTGCTGGAAAGCGAAGATGACGCCCCCATCATCCGCCTGCTCAATGCGCTGTTGACCCAGGCGGTGAAGGAGAACGCCTCCGATATCCACATCGAGCCCTACGAGCACCGCCTGGTGGTGCGCTACCGCGTCGACGGTGTGCTGCGCGAGGTCTTGGAGCCGCGCCGGGTGCTGGCGCCCTTGATCACCTCGCGCATCAAGGTGATGGCCAAGCTGGATATCGCCGAAAAACGCCTGCCGCAGGACGGCCGAATCTCCTTGCGCATCGCCGGCCGGCCGGTGGACGTGCGCGTCTCCACCATTCCCTCCGGGCATGGGGAACGGGTGGTGTTGCGTTTGCTTGACAAACAGGCGGGTCGCCTCGACCTGGAACACCTGGGGATGGCGCCCGATGCACTGCAGTTGATGGACAAGATCATCCGTCGCCCCCACGGCATCGTCCTTGTCACTGGCCCCACCGGCTCGGGCAAGACCACCACCCTGTACGCGGCGCTGATCCGCCTCAATGACCGCCTGCGCAACATCATGACGGTGGAAGATCCCATCGAGTATTACCTAGATGGTATCAGTCAGACCCACGTCAATACCCGGGTGGAGATGACCTTCGCCCGCGGTCTGCGCGCCATCCTGCGCCAGGACCCGGACATCGTCATGGTGGGTGAGATCCGTGATTTGGAGACCGCCGAGATCGCCGTGCAGGCCAGTCTCACCGGCCACTTGGTGTTGTCCACGCTGCATACCAATAGTGCCGTGGGCGCGGTGACCCGTTTGCGCGATATGGGCGTGGAACCGTTTCTGCTGTCGTCCAGTCTCATCGGTGTCCTGGCGCAGCGTCTGGTGCGTTTGTTGTGCCCGCAATGCAAGAAGCCCTATGTTCCCCCGGCCGCGGATTGCCAGCGTTTCGGCTTTTCAGTTGAAAACCCGCCTACTGTATATACCAGTGACGGTTGCTCCGCGTGCAATCACTCCGGCTACAGCGGTCGCACCGGTATCTATGAGTTGTTGGAGGTGGATGAAAAGCTGCGCTCCATGATTCATGACGGTGCCGGCGAACAGGAACTGGAGGCCTATGCCCATGCCCGCTATCGCAGCCTGTTCCTGGACGGGATGCGGCGCGTACTGGCGGGGCACACCTCGCTGGAGGAAGTCTTGCGCGTCACCCACGAGGGTTAAGCGGTGGGCGCCTTCGAATTTACCGCATTGGATGAAGGAGGCCGCGAACGCAAGGGCGTGCTCGAGGCGGACACCCCGCGCCAGATTCGTCAGCAGTTGCGGGAGAAGGGTTGGGCGCCGCTGGCGGTGATGGAGGTGCAACAACGGGAGGCGCGCCGACAGGTGAGTTCGTCGCTGTTGCGCCGCGGCATCAGCGCCGTGGATCTGGCCCTCATCACCCGGCAGTTCGCCACCTTGATCCGCTCCGGTCTGCCGGTGGAAGAGGCCCTGCAAACCCTGTCCCGCCAGACCGAGAAACCGCGCTTGAGAAGCCTGTTCATGGCGGTGCGTTCCCGGGTGATGGAGGGGCACTCCCTGGCGACGGCCTTCGAAGACTTTCCCCATGTGTTTCCCGATCTCTACCGGGCCACGGTGGCGGCGGGGGAACAGTCCGGTTACCTCGACGCGGTGCTGGAGCGGCTTGCCGATTACACTGAGACCCGCCAGACGCTGCATCAGAAGACCATGTTGGCCTTGATCTATCCCTTGATGGTGATGGGGGTGTCGCTGCTGGTGGTGGTGTTTTTGATGGTGTATGTGGTGCCGCAGATCGTGCAAGTGTTCGAAGGCATCGGGCAGAAATTGCCTTTGTTGACCCGCAGCCTGATCGCCACCAGCGACTTTATCCGCGGCAACGGCATCGTGCTGTTGGTGGGGATCACGGCGACGGTGGCGCTGCTGCGTACCGTGTTGCGCCGCAGTGGTCCGAAACAGCAGCTTCATCGTTTATTGCTACGCTTGCCCATGATCGGGCGCTTGGTGCGGGGTTTGAACACCGCGCGCTTTGCCCGAACCTTGAGCATCCTCACCGGCAGTGGCGTACCGGTACTGGAGGCATTACGGATCTCCGCCACGGTGGTGGGCAATCTGCCCATGCGTGCGGCGGTGGAGGAGGGTGCGCGGCGTGTGCGTGAGGGCACCGCCTTGCATACCGCTTTGGAACACAGCGGCTATTTCCCGCCCATGACCGTCCATTTGATCGCCAGTGGCGAGTCCAGCGGTAAATTGGATGAGATGCTGGAGCGGGCGGCGGCCTCGCAGGAACGGGAGATGGAGGTATTGATTACCACCATCACCGAATTGTTCGGACCGTTATTGATTTTGGTGATGGGCGGCATCGTCCTGGTGATCGTGTTGGCGATCCTGCTCCCCATCTTTGATTTGAATCAGCTGGTGAAATGAGGGGGCATGGCGGCGAAGTGTTATTCAAGCAAGATCGAGTCCGCGGCCTGTAGAGATTAGCTTTCAGCGTGAGAGACGAAACTATGATGATGTCCATAAACACTTTAAAAGCGATGCCACGCCGCGCCACGCGTGGTGAGCAAGGTTTTACCCTGATCGAGGTCATGGTGGTGGTGGTGATACTCAGTATCCTCGCCGCCATCATCGTACCTCGCATCATGGATCGTCCCGATAAGGCGCGTATCGTCAAGGCGCAATCCGATATCCGCTCCCTGGAGAGCGCGCTTAACCTGTATCGATTGGATAACCATAATTACCCCACTACCGATCAAGGTTTGGAGGCCTTGGTGCAAAAGCCGGCGGATGCGCCCAGCTGGAAAGAGGGCGGTTACGTCGATCGGCTGCCCAAGGATCCCTGGGGCCGTCCCTACCAGTATCTTAATCCGGGGCAGCACGGCAGCATCGATATCTTCAGTCTGGGCGCCGACGGTCAGCCGGGCGGAGAGGGTAAGGATGCGGACATCGGCAACTGGACGCTTGAGTAACGGTTTTTGATTTGTGCCTATCCGCCGCTGCCTCGCTTTGAACAAGCCTGCCGCGCGATGTCGCGGCTTCACATTGCTGGAAGTGATGGTGGTGGTGATCATCATCGGCATCGTGATCAGTTTCGCGGTGCTGTCGATCAACAGCGACGATAAAACCCTGGATGAAGAGGCGCGACGGCTGCAGGCGCTGATCAACTTGACCAGCCAGGAAGCGGTATTGCAGAGCAAGGAACTGGCGCTGCAGTTCAACGAGGATGGTTACGAATTTCTCGCCTTCGACGGCGAAAAGTGGCAGGCCATCGCCGATGATGAAATATTGCGATCGCGCAAGCTGCCCGACAATGTTGCGGTGGATTACGAGCCCGAGGGTCAGAAACTGACTCTGAAGGGTATGGATGACGAGGCAAAGCCGCCGCGCATCTATTTTTTATCCAGCGGCGAGATGACGCCGTTTCGGTTGACGCTGAGGCGGCGTGGCGAACTCGATGGTTACGTATTGACCGGCAGCGCACGGGGTAAGACCGAATTGCGCGGGACCGATGATGGCAAATAAGGCGCGAGCACGGCAGCGCGCCGCCGGATTTACGCTGGTCGAGATCCTGGTGGCCCTGGCGATCCTGGCCATCGCCGTGGCCGCTGTAGTCACGGCGGTGAGCGCCAATGTCAGCAACGCTGGCTATTTGCGGGATCGCACGCTTGCCCATTGGGTGGCCATGAACAAGGTTGCCGAGCTGCAGGTGGGCGGGACCTGGCCCGCGCCGGGAACCCAGCAGGGTGAGAGCCTCATGGCGGATCAGGAGTGGTCATGGCAAGTCACCGTGTCCACCACCGATGATACCGATGTGCGGCGGCTGGATGTGAATGTCTATGCCGACAAGGCGCATAAAGACAGCCTGGCGACCATGGTGGCATATGTGGGGCGGCCTGCGGAGAGCAACGCCGCCGCAGGGTCGGTGCCGCGATGAACGGAGGGCGGCGCAGCGCGGGGTTCACCTTGCTGGAATTGCTGGTGTCCCTGGCCATCTTTGCGCTGTTGGCGACCATGGCCTATTCGGCGCTCAACACGGTATTGAACGCGCGCAAGGAAGTGGAGCAGCGGGCGGCACGTCTCACCGAGCTGCAGACCGCCTTCATGGTCATGGAGCGCGATATCGAGGAGGCGGTGGCCAGGCCGGTGCGCGATGATCTGGGTGATGAGCAGGCGGCGCTCAAGGGGGGCGGGGTGGGTACCGGTGTGTTGACCTTGACGCGCACCGGATGGCGCAATCCGCTGGGTGTGGCGCGTAGTGATCTGCAACGCGTCGACTATGTATTTAACAAGCAGCAACTGCTGCGCGCGAGTTGGAGCACCTTGGATCGCGGCCCCGGCAATGAGCCTTACGCCGAGGTCCTGATCGACGGCGTCTCGGCGGTGGATGTGCGATTTATGGGTCAGGACCGCCAATGGGTGGGATACTGGCCGCCCGATTCCGCCAGCAACGCCCAGAATCAGGATGCGGTATTGATGCCGCAGGCGATCGAAATCAGTGTGGATGTGAACGGCTGGGGGAGGATTGTCCGGCTCTTCAGAGTGCCGGGATGATGCGGACATAATGTGGCAGATAAAAGTATGAGATACTCGATTTCCGCAAGGCGGCATAATCAAGGAGTGGCCTTGATCACCGCGGTGTTGATCACCGCGGCCATCGCCATCGCAGCGGTGGCAATGGCCGCGCAACAAAACCTGGACGTGCGTCGTACCGCCAATATCATCAACGGTGATCGATCCTACGTGTTTGCCTTGGGAGTGGAAAGCTGGGCGATGCAAATATTGATCCGGGATCGGCGCGATAATCAGACCGACAATTTGCATGAGGACTGGGCCTCGCAGTTACCGCCCATCAGCGTGGAAGGGGCGGTGGTGACCGGGCATATCGAGGATATGCAGGGACGTTTCAATCTCAATAATCTGCTCAAAGACGGCAAGCTCAGTCCCTTGGACATGGAACGTTTTCAGCGTTTATTGACGAACGTCGGTCTCGATCCCAATCTTGCCGATGCCGTGGTGGATTGGATCGATGCGGACAGTGATGTGACCCAGCCGGCCGGCGCCGAGGATCCCCAATACCTGCGCGCCGACGTTCCCTACCGCGCGGCGAATCGCTTCATGGTGAGCCCCAGTGAATTGCTGCTGGTGCAGGGTTTCACCTCCGATGTCTATCAGAAGATCGAGCCCTATGTCTGCGCCTTGCCGGCGCGCACCCCGATCAATGTGAATACCACCTCCAAGGAAGTCCTCATGTCTTTGGCGGACAATATTAACGAAAACGATGCCCAGCAATTGATCGACGACCGCGGTGATAAGGGTTATGCCAGCCTCGATACTTTTCTTCAGGACAAGGCTTTGGCGGGCCGCGGTGTCAAACAGGAAGGATTGAGCGTAGCCAGCGATTATTTTTTACTGAACGCGGCGACTAAATTCGACCGGGCGCAAACCCACTTGTATAGTCTGCTGGCGCGTAGCACCACCGGCATTAACGTCATTTATAGAGGACAGGGGGCTTTCTAGGTGCGGGAAAACCTTTTCATACGTTTAGGCGCGACGCCACAGGTGACATGGATGTCGGAAGCCGAGCCCAAGCAAGTGCGGGAAGGTTCACTTGCCGAGGCCGCTGCCGCCGCAAGCGGCAAGCAAGTGACCGTGGTGGTGCCGGGAACGGATGTCATCCTGACCAAGGTCGCGGTTCCCACCCGTAACCGCAGCCGAATGGCCGCGGCCGTGCCTTATCTCCTGGAGGAACAGCTGGCCACCGATGTGGATGAATCCCATTTTGCCCTGGGGGAGCGGGATGCCGATGGTCTGGTGGCGGTTGCGGTGGTCAGTCAATCGTGCATGGATGGGTGGCTGGCGCGTCTTGCCGAAGTGGGTGTGCAGGCGGACAGACTCATTCCCGAGCCTCTGTTGTTGCCATACACTCCCGATGTCTGGACCCTGCTGGTGGAGCGTGATTGCGTGAATCTGCGCAACGCGCCGCAGGGCGGCATGACCCTGGACAGCGCCAACATGGCCTTCATCCTGCGGCGTGCCATGGCGGAACTGGAGGTCAAACCCGCGCAACTGCATGCCTGGATGGCGAGTGACGCGGGAGACGGTGTGATGTTCCCGGAAGATCTGGGGGTGGAGGTGCGGATTGAGCCCTTGGCGCTCCCCCCCCTGGCGTTTTTAATGCGTCAGGCCCATGAGGATAGCGTCATTGATTTGTTGCAGGGGCCCTACAGTCGTCGCGAACAGCTGGGCAAATTATGGCGTCCGTGGCGACCCGCGGCAGCGCTGTTGGCGATATGGGTAGTCCTGCAGTTCGGAGTCAAAATATATCAGCATCACGAACTGCAGGTACAAGATAACAAGCTGCGCGAGGAAATCAGCCGGATCTATTTGCAGACCTTTCCCGAAGCCAAGCGGGTCGTCGATGCACGCCTGCAGATGCAGCAGCACCTCACTGAGTTGCGCGGCGGTTCGGGAAATGTGGGTGGGTTTTTGAAGATCCTTGCCGAGGTGAGTACGCCCGCCACCGATCTTGGTGGGGTGGAGATCGATCGCCTCAGCTATAAGGACGGGGAGTTAAATATCGCCTTGATGATCTCCGATTTGCAGCGCCTCGAACAGCTCAAGGATCGCTTGAGCAGCGATACCCGCATGTCCGTGGAGATTCAATCCGCCACGGCGCGCAATAATCGAGTGGAAGCCCGTCTGCAGATCAAAGGAGGGCGGACGTGAAGGAATGGTTCACTAGTTTGGCGCCACGGGAGCGGGCCATGGTAAGCATCGCCGCCGTGGTGGTGGCCCTGGCCTTGGTCTATGCCGTGGCGTGGAATCCGCTGACCTCTTCGGTCAGCCGTTTGCAGCAATCCGTGGAAGAACAACAGGCCCTCAAGCAATGGATGCAACAGGCGGCCGCCGAGGTCAATCAATTGCGGGGTGCGGCCGGGGCCAGCGATGACCATCGCTCCCTGTTGGCGGTGGTGGATCAGACCTCCAAGCAATCACAATTGGGTCCGGCGGTGAAGCGCATCGAGCCCGACGGTCAGGAGCTGGTGCGCGTTAGCCTGGAGCAAGCATCCTTTGATGACATGATGAGCTGGTTGGGCAGTCTGCAGCGCAGCTTCGGCGTGAGCGTCGCCGACGTGTCCATCGACCGCCAAGCCGCCAGCGGTCGCGTCAATGCCCGCATTACCCTTAAAAGGAGCGGGAAGTGAACAAGGCGGTGAAATATGTTCTGCTCGGCGTGGTGATGTATGCGATCTTTGTGGCGGCAAGCCTGCCGGCAGCATGGATCTATAGTCACTGGTTGCAGTCGCGCCTGGTAGGCTGGACCTTGTACGGTGTGCAGGGCACGATTTGGGAAGGTCGCGCCACGGCGGTGAAGTCGGGGAATCTGCAACTGCAAAGCCTGCATTGGGACCTGCATCCCTTGAGCTTGTTGTGGGGCAGGATGGAGGTCGCCCTGCAATTTAAATACGCGGCCGCGCCGGGAAGCCTGGTGCTGGCACGCAGCTTCACCGGCACCTGGCATGCCGATGATGTCGACCTGGAACTGCCCGCTGAGCGTTTGACTCCCTTGCTGCGCCTGCCCGGTGCCGAGCTGGGGGGTAAGCTGGCGGTGCAGATGTCCGCGTTGACGCTGCAACAGGGGCGCGTGACAGCGGCCGCCGGCAGCATCGCCTGGGAGAAGGCGGCGGTGCGTAAACCGGTGGCGGTTGACCTGGGGGCATTTGCCCTCAATCTCAATACCACCGCGGACGGCGTCAGCGGCACCTTGCTGGATCACGGCGGCGCGGTGCAAGCCCAAGGCCTCTTGAAACTGAATGCCAACGGTCAATATCAATTCACCGCCACCTTCGCTTCGCGCGATCCCAAACAGTCCCTCGTTACCCAGGGTCTGCAGCTGTTCGGTACCCCGGGCCCCGATGGGCGGGTCAAGTATTCGGCCACGGGTGTGGTGCCGCCCCTGCTTCCCGGTCTCCGTTGAGTAATCCCTATAGCCGGCGGTCGGTGTTGCAGTGAACACCGTGCCCGCAACGATAATTCACGGTAATCTATGTCGCCCGCGCAGTGCTTAAGCTGGGGCTGTCCATCGGCATGGTCCGGGCGGTTTGCCGTACTGGATAGTGAAACGTAAAAACAAGGAAGCGGGATGTATTTTCTAGTGATAGCAGCGATGCTGCTGGTGATCCTGGCGGCATCCGAGATTTTCGTCAATGCTCTGGAGCATTTGGGCGAACGCTTGAAGATTTCCGAGGGCGTCACCGGCTCTTTGTTCGCCGCGGTGGGGACCGCCATGCCGGAAACCATGGTGCCGCTGATCGCATTATTCGCCGGTACCGAGAATCAAGCCATAAACGAAGAGATCGGTGTCGGCGCGATCCTGGGTGCGCCTTTGATGCTGGTAACCCTGGCCATGGGCCTGCTGACGATCGCGACCATACGCCAGCGCGGGCTCCGCGGCGAGTTTACGCCGGAAATCACCGGCGTTCGTCGCGACCTCAATTTTTTCCTAGTGGCCTTCGGTGCGGCGACCGTGGCCTTGTTTGTGCCGCATCATCTCGCCGTGGTGCGGGTGGCCATCAGTTCGGTACTGGTACTGAGCTATTTCGTTTATATCATGTTGACGCTGCGTGCCTCGGAGCAGCTGGTACAGAACGGTCATGGCACCGAGGCCGACAGTCCCATGCTGCTGAACCGCGTGGGTCTGCCCAATAACCTGTTTGTGATGGTGCTGCAGATCGCCCTCGGCGTGATGCTGCTGATTGCGGGCGCCAAAGGCTTTATCTTCGGTGTCGAACATCTGGCGACAGCGTTCGGGGTGTCGGCCCTGTTGGTGTCCCTGCTGGTGGTGCCTATCGCCACGGAACTCCCGGAGAAGGTGAACAGCGTGTTGTGGATACGCCGGCGCAAGGACACCCTTGCGTTCGGCAACCTGACCGGGGCAATGGTGTTTCAAGGTTCCTTATTGCCGGCGATCGGGGTGATGCTAACCCCCTGGGAGCCGCGCCATGAGGTGTTTGCCGGGGTCGTCATCACCCTCGCCGGGGCTTTATGGCTGCGTTATGTAATCAGCCGCGGCGGTTTGCGGGTGTGGCACACCATGGTCAACGGCGTGCTCTACCTGGTGTATCTCGCCGTGGTATTGGCCTGAGGCGGAGGGTTCAGTAGATCACGACCTTGGTGCCGAGGGTGATCCAGTGCGCCAATTTATCTATTTGTTCATTGGTGAGGGCGATGCAGCCTTCCGTCCAATTGGTGGTTTCGTGGACGAAACGACTGCCGTGACCGATACCGTGGATACCGATGTTTCCGCCTAAGGGCGTGTCCTGGGGAGGGAGGTCCCCGCGGTAGAGGGCACGGTTGATGGCGGCGTAAGTGTCGTAATTGATGAGTTTATGGCGTAACGCCGCTTCGGCATATTGTCGGTTGGGATAATCCAGCCCGAAGAACAGATGGAAGCGGCTGTTGGGATTGATCCAGGCGACATGAAATACGCCCAGAGGCGTCTTGCCGTCACCCTCGTGGCGCTCCAGGGTATAGCCGTTGCGTCCTACGGAGATGTTGCGGAAGATTTGTTTGACGTGATCGCCTTGGAAGATGGAAAGGGTTTGTTTGGCGACGTCGATCATTACCCAGGCATCGCCATCGGACTGGGCATGTGCCGGGCCGGTGGCGCCTATCCAGATCAAGCTCAAGTAAATGATTACGCGGCGCATATGAATCACCCATTAACGGCGGACGGATTATCAAACTGGTTCACATCCGATTGCCTGATATTAGGTTACTATATCAATCTAAGTTTTCCTTGACATCACGTGATGCGCTTATCCCTTAAATTACAAGTTGATACCATATAATTTTTAGCGGTACCAGGCCGACAAGCTTAAGAAAGGTATTTAGGCGGGAGCATTGCGAGGGTTTTTAGGGTCATAGACGTAAGGCCCGCTTGGGATGAACAGTGGAATGTTGGTGCAGGAATTTATGGAGATACGTCCCGTGCCGCTTAAAACAATCGGCAGTTGGCTGGCAGTGTTGCTGGGCTGGTTAAGCCTGCTCGGTTGCGGAGAGGCGAGCACCTATCCCTTGCCGGCTGCCAGCCAGTTCCTGGTGGGGCAACTGCAAGATACCCGGGTGAAGGCGGGTGAAACCCTGTTGGATATCGCACGTCGCTATAGTGTGGGGTTGGATGAATTAGAGGAAGCCAACCCCGACGTGGATCCCTGGTTGCCCTCCGCGGGGCAGCGAGTCCTGATTCCGAGCCAGCATCTGCTGCCCGATGTGCCGCGGGTGGGCATCGTGGTCAACCTGCCCGAGCTGCGTCTATATTATTATCCCAAGGCCAAGGCGGGTGAGCAGCGGGTGGTGATGACCTTTCCGCTGGGTATAGGCTCGGAGGGGCGGGCCATACCCGTGACGCAGACCAGCGTCATTCAAAAGAAAATCGATCCGCCGTGGGTGGTACCGGAATCTATCCTCGCCGAGCATGTGGCGGACGGCGATCCCCTGCCAAAAGTCGTGCCGCCGGGCCCGGACAACCCCCTGGGCAGATATGCGCTGCGCTTGGGACTCTCGAGTTTCTTGATTCACAGCACCAATCATCCGTACAGCGTGGGCATGCGCATCAGCCATGGCTGTCTGCGCATGTATCCGGAGGACATCGAAGAATTGTTCGGCAAGGTGCCGGTCGGTACGCCGGTACGCATTATCGATCAGCCGTACAAGGCGGGTTGGCAGGGCGGGGTGCTATACCTGGAGGCCCATCCGCCCTTGGCGGAGTCGGGTTACAGTCCGGACACCAATCTGACGCCCATGGTGGTGGCGCTGACCAATGTGGTCAGTCAGCGTCTCAATGACCATGCCTGGCAGGCCGCGGCTCGGGTGGCCAGCCAGGATTCGGGTGTACCAACGCCCATCTTTGCCGAGGACGCCGGGCGGGCGCGGGCGGCATTCAGGCATGTCAGTGAAACGAAGATTGATGGCCATTCCTGGATGGTGCAGGTGGGTGTATTTCACGACCGGAATAAGGCGCAGCACGTGACACAAATGATCCAGGGTATGGATCTGCCCGTTAGAGTCAGTGAGGCGGGGGAGAACCGCTTATGCCGGATACTGGTGGGACCGTTTCCCAATCGCAAAGAGGCGACGCTTACCGCTGATAAGATTTCCAAAGGCACGGGGCTGGATAATTTTCTGGTGCCGCAGAGCCGTACCCTCGCCACAGAATGCCGGCTCAGCAATTGAGCCAAGGAGCATCCAACATCGGATGGCCGCTGTGATACGGCCATCCGAGTGAGTGCCTGATATAAGCAGGTCGCGCTTGGTAAAGCATTGGGCGCCGTCATTTAGCATGACGGATGAGACCGGCTTCCCGCTATAGATTTATTTACTCATTGCCTTTTTAAACATGCGGTCGGCCTTTTCATTGGCGGCGTCAGCCGCCGATTTGGCGGCAGCGGCATCTTGCTGAGCCTGGCTGGCCATGCTCCTGGCATCGTTGGCATCGGCTTGCGCCTTGGAGGCGGCATCCATGGCGCGGTCAGCCGTGCTCTTGGCGTCCGCCGCCATGCTCTTGGCGTCTTCGGCGCTCTTCTTGGCCTCGTCGGCGGTCCTTTGCGCCTGATCTATCGACGCCTTCAATTCGCTGGTGGATGCGCAACCGCCTAATACCAAGGCGAGTACGGGAAGGGTGATTAAGGCAGTCCTTTTTAACATGTCGGCGTTCCTCTTTTCGTATTGCTGTTGGATGGGATATTTCCGAAAACCGGAGCTTCTCTCCTGGTGCCTGGTGCAGGGTATTTCGTTTTTCCAAGGCCGGAAATGCGCATGGTAAGACAATTTATTTGCTGAAGGTTTCAAAGCGCCCACGCAAATTCTAGGGATTATCGCCATAACTCGCAACTGGCAGGGTAATGGCCGTTCTACTCCGCTGGATACACAGGAAAAGCGTCGTGGCTTTGACAGCATGGCGAGGCTGGTACAGAATCCTTGGGCAGTCCGGTTTAGCATGATCATCATACAGGATGAGGAAGATGGGCCCATCACAGTCCATAGGAAAGTTTTTGATTTGGACAGGCGTGGCGGTAGCGGGAGCCGCCGCGGTGGGCGGTATCGCCCTGCATCGGGGTGAAACGATCAATAGCGTATGGTTCGTCACTGCCGCGCTGTGCGTCTATGCCCTAGGCTATCGCTTCTACAGCGCCTTCATCGCGGCCAAGGTCCTGGCCCTGGATGCCAGCCGCGCCACGCCGGCGGAGCGTTTCAATGACGGGCGCGATTACGTTCCCACCAACAAGTGGGTGGTATTCGGCCATCACTTTGCCGCCATCGCCGGTCCCGGCCCCCTGGTCGGCCCGACCCTGGCCGCGCAATTCGGTTATCTGCCGGGCACCTTATGGATCCTGATCGGCGCGGTGTTCGGCGGCTGCGTGCAGGATTTCGTCATCCTGTTTTTTTCCACGCGCCGCGACGGCCGTTCTCTGGGGCAAATGGCCCGTGATGAGCTGGGGCCGGTGGGCGGGGTGGCGGCGCTCGTCGGCGTCATGATGATCATGATCATCCTCATTGCAGTGCTGGGACTGGTGGTAGTCAACGCCATGAAGCACAGTCCATGGGGCACGTCGACCATCGCCGCCACCATTCCCATCGCGATTCTGGTCGGTATTTACATGCGCAATATCCGCCCGGGGCGGGTGCTGGAAGGGACGCTGATCGGCATCGCGTTATTACTATTGGCGGTGGCGGGAGGCGGATGGGTCGATCACAATGAAATCCTGCGCACCTGGTTCGATTTTGACGCACCGCAGCTGGCGGTGTTGGTGATCGCCTACGGCTTCAGCGCCGCTGTGCTGCCGGTGTGGTTGTTGCTGGCGCCCCGCGATTATCTTTCCACTTTCATGAAGATGGGTACGATGGCACTGCTATGCATCGCCATCGTGGTCCTGCATCCCGAGGTGAAGATGCCGGCCTTGACCCAGTTCGTGGACGGCAGCGGACCGATCTTCGGCGGCAAGCTGTTTCCCTTCGTATTCATCACCATCGCCTGTGGCGCGATCTCCGGTTTTCATTCTCTGATCTCATCGGGTACCACGCCGAAACTGCTCACCAATGAGGTCCATGCCCGCATGATCGGCTACGGCGGAATGATGATGGAATCCTTCGTCGCCATCATGGCCATGATCGCCGCCTGCGTGCTGGATCCCGGGGTGTTCTTCGCCATCAACAGCCCCGCTGGCGTGGTGGGCGGCGCGGCGGCGGATGCGGTGGCGACGATTTCCGGCTGGGGTTTTCCGGTGAGCCAGGAGCAGATGAATGCCCTGGCCCATGCCATGGGTGAGGCGAGCTTGTTTGCCCGCACCGGTGGGGCGCCTTCCCTGGCGGTGGGGATGGCCAGTATCTTCGGCAGCGCCTTCGGCGCGGGTTTGCTGGCCATGTGGTATCACTTCGCCATCATGTTCGAGGCCTTGTTCATCCTGACCACACTGGATGCCGGCACGCGGGTGGCGCGCTTCATGTTGCAGGACATGCTGGGCAATCTTTATAAACCCCTGGGGCGTACCGCCTGGTATCCGGGCGTCATCATTACCAGTGGCGTGGTGGTGGCGGCCTGGGGTTATTTCCTCTATATGGGGACGGTCGATCCCCTGGGCGGGATCAACAGCCTGTGGCCTCTGTTCGGTATTTCCAATCAGATGCTGGCGGCGATCGCCTTATGCGTCGCCAGCACCATTCTGGTCAAATCCGGCAAGGCGCGGTATGTGTGGGTGACCGCCCTGCCCCTGGCCTGGCTGGTGATCATGACCAGCTGGGCCGCCCTGGAGAAGTTGTTTTCGCCGGAATTGAAGATAGGTTTTATCGCCAAGGCCAATGACTTGGCCGCGCAGCTGGCTAGCGGCAGCCTGCCGCCGGATAAGTTCGGCGTCACTCAGCAGTTAATCTTCAACATCCGCGTGGATGCTCTGCTCACCATCGTCTTTCTGGTGACGACCTGGGTCTTGGTGTTCGAGACCCTGCGGATCTCCTATAGAATTCTCAGCGGCCGCCGTCATCCGCCGCTCTCGGAGGCGCCGCATGTTCCCTCCCGGCTCGCCGAAGAATGGATGCGGGATTAGACCCATGTCCCGTCTCATGCCTCACCTTAAACGTTTGCGCCACTTGATTCGCGCCATGACCGGCGAAGATGCCTATGAACGCTATCTTGCCCACTGGCGAAACCACCATGGCGGGGACGGGGTCCCGCTGGATCGCAAGACCTTCTACAAGCAGCAGCAAGATCGCAAATGGAGCGGGATAAATCGTTGTTGTTAAGGGGTTAGAGTAGATTTTTCTGCATTTCAAGCACCTCTGAGAGGGGAAATCGACGCCTTCTCTTAGCAGGTCTTAGCAGGGCTTGCGCGGTTTTCCTCTTAATTATCTAAGGCTTGGTCAAACTACCATCGGTAAATGCCCGCGCTTTGTAATGTAAAATGCTGGTGAGATGTAAGCGTTTTTGACATGATGGAATGACTCGTCGGGGCGGGACCGCGGATTCGCCAGGGACAGCCCACACTTTAGGAAGACGTCAACTACCACGCCCCGGATTGAATAATTGGCAGTGATGGGTTCCTAAAATATGTGGTCAGAGCTTCGCGCAGTGCGTCAACGTTACCTGAGTATAGTGGCGATGGGATTCGCCGCCGTGCCGGTGGCGGGCTATGGCGTGGCGCTGTGGCTGGGGCAAGGGCGACATTTCTCCTTATTCGACTCCGGCGCTGGCCGCTTACTGGCCACGTTCGCCATCGGCTGGTGGCTGGTAGCCATCGCCCATTACCGGCAAATCTTCACCCTGGTCCTGCCGGGAGAAGACGATGCCATAGTCCAACCCAAGGCCCTGGCGCGGGGTCTCGCTCAGCTCCATAGCCATTATTGGCGATGGCTGTGCGCTTACGTGGTGATCGCCTCCTTATTTTACGCCGCCAATCCCGATCTGCCCGGTTCCGGCGCGGCTGACTGGCTGCGCTGCATGTTGATTCAACTGGTGGTGGCGGTGCTGGTCGGCGTGCCGTTCTATTTGCTGGCCTTGGCCGCGCTGGGCAGATTTGCCGGGGCGGCGGGTCTGGAAAAGGTCTACGTCTCGGTCGAAAGCAAGCTGATGTTCTTCGGAGTGCTGGTACCGCTGTTGGCGGGTCTGGCCCTGATCTATTTCTATTGGTTACGCACCGGCTTGTGGACGGAGGAAGTCATCCTGGTGTGGATCGGTCTGGGCCTGCTGGTGCTGGCCGCCGTCGCCATAGGCTCGCGCACCATATTCGCTGCACTGAACCCCCTGCAAACCGTGCTTACCCTGCGCGGAACGGCGCCGTCTCTGGATCAGCTGGCGGCACTGCGGCCGACGTCGACCGATGAGATCGGTCTAATGGCCCAAGCCCTGAGTCGTCTGGGCCGCTCCTTGGCCGGTCAAGAGCTTAAGATCCAGGCGATTATCGACTCCAGCGCGGACGGCATCATTATCAGCGATGAGCTTGGGCATATCGAAATGTTCAATTCCGTTGCAGAACACTTGTTCGGACAGCAGCAGCTCAAGGCGCAGGGCATGAGCTTATGCGATTTACTGCCAGAGCTGAAATGTGCCAGCGGTTTTCCATCCACTATCGAACAGGCACGGGAGATCTCGGCCAGCAACCCTGAAGGACACAAGATCTCCGTGTCGGTGCGGGTGAGGAGGATAGCGACGATCGACGACAAAGCCTATTTCATCTGTGTCGTCTCGGAAGCCGCCGTCGGCAGAGAGGTGCAGCGGCCTGTGGAGGAGGCGGAGTCCCCTTACCGGGATTTGGTGGAATCCTCCCGCGATCTGATCTGGAGTATGAACCGTGAGGGTCATTGGACTTTCGTTAACAGCGCGGCCAAGTACATCTATGGGGTTGAGGCGGCGGAATTGATAGGTTGTACCGTGCACGAATTTACCGAGCCCGATTATCTTGAGCGGGAGAAGGCCGCGTACCAGGAGCTATGGGACGGTAAGGATTGGCTAGAATTTGAAAGCGTGCATCACGATCGTGAGGGTACTCTCCATCATTTACATTTTATCGCCGGGGTGCGCAAGGATGAGTGGGGCGAGGTGGTGGCCATCAACGGTATCGCACGCGATATCACCGAGCAAAAGGTCCATGAACAAAAACTCGCCTATCAGGCCTCGCATGATGCACTCACCGGTTTGTTCAATAGAAATTATCTGCGCCAGGAACTGGAGCGTATGGTGGCGCGGGCGGCGCGCGGCAATGAGGGCGGGGTGTTGATGTTCCTGGACCTGGATCAGTTGAAGTATATCAACGATACCATCGGTCATGGCGCCGGGGACAGATTGATAGTCGAGGCGGGGCGCTTGATGAAAAATCACACCCGCGAGAGCGATCTACTGGCCCGCTACGGTGGCGATGAGTTCACGGTATTGCTCTACAATGTGGATGCCGAAGGTGCGCGCAAGGTAGCGGAAAATATGCGCGCCCGCTTCGGAGAATTCAAATTTCTGGAAGGCGGCAACGCCTACTCCTTGACCTGCAGCATCGGTCTCGCCCTGATCGACGAAGGGGTGAAGTCGGCCGATGAATGTCTGGTCCAGGCAGAGCGCGCCTGCAACAACGCCAAGACCCTGGGTCGTAATCAAGTGGTGTTTCACGATGCCGTGGTCACCAAGCATTCCACGCCACAGGATTCCGCCTGGGTGGATCGTATCAAAGTATTGATGGAGCAGGAGCGCTATCAATTGGTCTATCAACCCATCACCTCCGTGACCACCGGCAGCGTTTACGATTATGAAGTACTGGTGCGCATGGTCGAGAGCGAAGGCAATTGGCTCAATCCCGGTGCATTTATGCCTACGGCGGAGCGTCTGGGATTGAGCCAGCGCTTGGACCACTGCGTGGTGTTGAAGGCGATTCAGGAGTTGGCGCGGCTGCGCGAGAGGGGACAATCGGTGCGCTTTTTTATCAAATTGACCCCGGCGGCGATGCGCGACGATACTTTACTGAGCATTATCCGCGATACATTGGCGGACACCAAGTTGGATGCATCGGTGCTGACCTTCGAAATCAATGAAACCACCGCGGTTGCCGATTTGGTGGCGGCCGCCGATTTCATCCGCGTGGTAAAAGACATGGGCGCCCGGGTAGTATTGGAGCACTTCGGTTTGGGTTTCAGTTCCTTTACTTATCTCAAACATCTGCCGGTAGATGCGCTCAAGATCGACGGTTCCTACGTGCAGAGTCTGATGCAGTCGGTGGTCAATCAAGTGGTGGTGAGGTCCATCAATCAAGTGGCTCATGCCTTGGGTAAGGTCACCATCGCGCCACGGGTTGAGAACAAAGAGACGCTGATGTTATTGCGCGATCTTGGTGTGGACTATGTGCAAGGCTACTACCTGGGTCGGCCGGAGCTCAAGGTCGGTTCCGAGCGTTATATCAGTGCCGCAATGCAATAATTCAAGAGAATTTGCCGCTTGCCTCCCGGGCTGTGCTGCAGCGTAGCACGGCTACCATCGGCTGGTTTTTAAGAAAATGTCGGCTATAGTTGTAGTGGTGATTGTCTACTTCACCGTGTCCGAACCAAACTCAATCTCTTAAGTCTTAAGTTTTACGCTTTAGTGCTCCTGCCGATTGCGGACAGGGCGTCTTGTCATCTGTAATCAAAGGAGAAATGACTATGGTCAAGCTGGCATTGTTTGTGCAATTGGAGGCCAAGCCCGGAAAAGAGGCGGCGGTCGAGGACTTTTTACAGGGTGGCTTGCCGGTCGTCGAGCAGGAAGCGGCGACCACTACCTGGTACGCGCTACGCCTGGGGCCGCGACGTTACGGCATCTTCGATACCTTTCCCGACGAAGCGGGGCGGCAGGCCCATCTCGCGGGGCGCGTCGCCGCGGCGTTGATGGAGAGGGCCGGCGAACTCCTGGCGAAGCCGCCCACTATCGAAAAGGTCGATGTGCTTTCGGCCAAGCTGTCCGGCTGAACGGTCAGTTCGGCTATCGGCTGCGTGTGGGGATCAAAGGGCTTGCAGCTTGGCGTAGGCCAATACCAGCCATTTACTGCCTACGCCGGCGAAATTTACCTGAACCCGCGCACTGCTGCCCTGTCCTTCGTAATTGGTGACCACGCCTTCGCCGAAAGTGCTATGGAGCACGTGCTGTCCCAGGCGCAGGCCGCCGCTCATCTCCGCTTCCGGCGTGCTGGAGCCGAGTACCGCCGGACGGGTGACGTGGGCGCGCGGCCGCACTTCCTGCAATAACTCCGAGGGGAGTTCGCTCAAGAAGCGCGAGGGACGAGGATAGGATTCCGTGCCGTGGAGGCGACGACTCTCCGCGTAGGTGAGGTAAAGTTCCCGCTCCGCGCGGGTGATGCCGACATAACACAGGCGGCGCTCTTCTTCGAGGCGGCCCTCTTCGGCAATGGACATTTGATGAGGGAACAGGCCTTCTTCCACGCCGCAGATAAACACCAGGGGAAACTCCAGGCCCTTGGCGGCGTGCAGGGTCATCAATTGCACGCAGTCTTCCCAGGCATCGCCCTGACCCTCGCCCGCCTCCAAGGCCGCGTGGGTAAGAAAGGCGGAGAGGGGATCCAGTTCACTGTCATCCTCCCCCTGGAATTGGCGGGCGGCGTTGACCAGCTCTTCCAGGTTTTCGATCCGTGCCTGCCCTACTTCACCCTTTTCCTTGCGGTAATGATCGAGAAGCCCGCTGTAATGAATGACGTGTTCCACCTTGTCGCCTAAGTCCAGCTGCGCGCTCTCCGCGGCAAGGCGTTCGATGAGCGTGACGAAGCCCTTTAATGCCGTAGTGGCGCGTCCCGCCAGTTGCATTGAATCGATCAGCGCCACGGCGGCGCGAACCAAGGAGTGCTGATGCAAGCGCGCCTGATCACGCACGGCGGCAACGGTGCGTTCGCCGATGCCGCGGGTGGGTGTGTTCACCACCCGTTCGAAGGAGGCGTCATCGTCGCGGTTGGCCAGCAGCCGCAAGTAGGCAAGAGCATCCTTGATCTCGGCGCGCTCGAAGAAGCGCAGGCCGCCGTAGACGCGATAGGGCATGCCCACCGCCAGCAAGGCCTCCTCGAGGACGCGTGACTGGGCGTTGGAGCGGTAGAGGATGGCCGCCTCGCTGCGGCGATTACCCGCCTCCGTCCAATGACGCAGTCGCTCGACGATGAAGCGCGCCTCGTCCAATTCATTGAAGGCGGCATAGAGCAGGATCGGGTCACCCTCGTCACCGCGGGTCCATAGTTCCTTGCCGAGGCGGCCGCTGTTGTGCGAGATTAAAGCATTGGCTGCGGCGAGGATGGTGCGCGTCGAACGGTAATTTTCCTCAAGGCGCAGCACGCGGGTGCCGGGGAAATCCTTGCTGAAACGTTGGATGTTCTCGATGCGCGCGCCGCGCCAGCCGTAGATGGATTGATCGTCATCGCCGACCGCGAACAGATTGCCGCGCGAACCCGCCAGCAAGCGCAGCCAGGCATATTGAATGGCGTTGGTGTCCTGGAATTCGTCCACCAGGATGTGGTGGAAGCGGTCCTGATAATGGGCGAGGATGTCGCCGCGGTCGCGCAGCAGCTCGTGGGCGCGCAATAACAATTCGGCGAAGTCCACCAGCCCGGCGCGCCGGCAGTTGTCTTCATAAGCTTGATAGATACGCACCATCTGCGTAGTGAACGGGTCGCCACGGCCATCGATATGCTGCGGGCGCAGCCCCTCGTCCTTGCGGCCGTTGATGTACCATTGCACCTGTCTGGGCGGCCATTTGGATTCGTCCAATTCCAGGCTCTTCAGCAAGCGGCGGATCAAACGGTATTGATCGTCTGAATCGAGGATCTGAAAAGTCTGCGGCAGGCCCGCATCGCGCCAATGGGCGCGCAGCAGGCGATGGGCCAGGTTGTGAAAGGTGCCCACCCACATACCGCCCACCGGGATGCCCAGCAATTGTTCGGTGCGCCCGCGCATCTCCGCAGCGGCCTTGTTGGTGAAGGTTACCGCCAATACGCCGTAGGGAGAGGCGCCTTCGACACGAATCAGCCAAGCGATGCGATGTACCAGCACCCGGGTCTTGCCGCTGCCGGCGCCGGCGATTACCAGTACCGGCCCCGCCGGCGCCGTTACCGCATCGCGTTGCGCGTCATTGAGGGGGTCAAGCAGATCAGAAACATCCATAAGCGCATTTTAACAGATGCGCGTGCCGGGCTGGTCACTGCCTTCAATGCGGGACCTGACGGATATCGATATAAGCGGGTTGTGATGCGACTCTGTCCAGCCATGCCAGGATATTAGGGTAAGCAGAGAGATCGAAGCCGCCTTCCGGGGCTACGTGAGTGTAGGCATACAGGCCGATATCGGCGATGGAGTAGCGCCCTGCTACAAAGAAATCATGATGAGCCAGATGCTGGTTCATGATCCGCAGGGCCGCCTGGCCTGGAGCGCGTTTCTCGGCCAATGCATCCCGGTATTCCCGTTCCTTATCCAGCAAGGCGATCCAATAGCGGGAAGTGGCGATATACGGCTCGTGGCTGTATTGCTCGAAGAACAGCCATTGCAGGACCTGCGCGTAGTGCCAGGGATCACGGGGCAGCAGCGCGCTGTCTTTGGCGAGATAGACCATGATGGCGTTGGATTCGCTCAGATAGAGCCACGGCGCGATCTCCAGGAGCGGGATGCGCCCGTTGGGGTTCTTGGCCAGAAACGCCGGGGTGCGGGTCTCGCCCTTGAGAATATCGACGGCTATGCGTTCGTAGGGGATGGCGAGCTGGGACAGCAGCAGGCGCACCTTATAGCTGTTGCCGGAAGGAAGAAAATCGTAGAGTTTCAGCATGCTGAGAGGCTCCCGGGGCGCAGGGCAAGAAGCTTTCGAGTCCAAGTGATCTAGTATATAACTAAGCCCTAGGCTTCGATATGGACTGGTAGTGGTGGGGAGCCGGGAAATGGAGGGAGTGATGGCTAAATCATCCAGGGTCGCTTGTTGCTGTGCTTTCCTTGTTCTCGTTGCAGTCCATGGCGCCGCTTTGGGCGCCGCATCCAATACCCTGCGCTGCGGTAACCGCTTGGTGTCGGTCGGGGACAATAAGGCCGAGGTCTTGATCAAATGCGGTTCGCCGGCGTGGAAGGATGACTGGACGGATCAAATCATCACCAATCCCAATTCCGTAGACGCGTCGCGGCTGAGCATCGATCGCGAACGCTGGGTTTATGATTTTGGCCATAATTCTTTTCTGCGGTTTTTGCTGTTTGAAAACGGCAGATTGGTCAACATTGCCACGGGCGACTACGGTTATGATGCCGGCCATCCCTCTGCCAGGTTGTGCGACAGCGCCGAAATACAGACCGGCATCAGCGAATATGAAATACTGCAGCGCTGCGGGGAGCCGGCGTTCAAGGACAGTCGTCAGGAGGGGCAGCTCATCAGCGTGGATAAGAACACCAATAGGCTGACGACCAAGCACATCGATGAATGGACCTATAATTTCGGGCCTAATAAATTTTTACGCATTTTGAAATTCGAAAACGGCAGGTTGGTGAATGTTGAGACCGGCGATCGCGGCTTTTAAGTCTCCATGTCCGATCGATCATTGCGATACCGGCGTACAATTCCGGCGGCTTTTCACCGTCGAGATTGGGCGGCTTTTTGGAGGCTGCGTTTGAGCAGCCAGTCCTGTAATTGGGAGCCGGTCAAGGGCGGCGAGTACAAGTAACCCTGTCCTATATTGCAGCCGAGCTTTTTCAGCACTTCATGCTGGGCCGCGGTCTCGACGCCTTCGGCCACGGTCTTCAATCCCAATTCGCGGGCCATGGCGATAATGGCGGTGGTGATGGAACGATCTTCGGCGTCGCTGGCGATGTCGTCGACGAAGCTCCGGTCGATTTTCAACTCGCTGACCGAAAAGCGCTTCAAATACGAGAGAGAAGAGAACCCGGTTCCGAAATCGTCTACGCTGATGCGGAAGCCGACTTCATGCAGCTTGCGGAGCATGCGGCTCGCGGTTTCCACATCCATCAGGCTGCTTTCGGTGATTTCGATTGACAGACGTTTTGGTGAGATGTTGGCTATGGAGACGATGCCCATGATTTGGGAGAATATATTGGGTCGGCGGAAGTGGTGTGCCGAAATATTGATGCTGACCCAAAAGGGAGGCAGTCCGGCTTGGTTCCAAGCGCGCATCTGGCGGCAGGTCTCTCCGACTACCCAGTTATCAATATCGACGATCAGTCCGGATTCTTCGGCGATAGGAATGAAAGAGCCGGGGGAAATGATCTCTCCGCCGTGCCGCCAGCGCAGCAGCGCTTCCACCCCTACCAGCTCATTGCTCTCAAAATCGATCTGGGGCTGATATTCCAGAAACAATTCATTATTCGTAAGGGCCAGTCGCAGTGAGCGTTCGATGAGCAGGCGATGGCTGATATGTTCCGCCATCTCCTTGGTGAAGAATAGATAGGTATTCTTACCGTGCTCCTTGGCGCGGTACATGGCGGTATCGGCATGGCTCATGAGGATCTTCGGGTCGGAAGCATCCTCTGGAAAGAGACTGATGCCAATGCTCGGTGAGATTTTATACTCTTGGTCCTTGAGCAAGAAGCCGATGGTGAAGGCCTTAAGGACGCGCTTGGCCATGTTGGTCGCGCCGGCACGGTTTTCAATCTCCAGCAATATCACGAATTCATCGCCCCCCAAGCGAGCGACGCTATCGACCGCTCTGAGGCATTCCTTCAAGCGGCCGGCGACCTGCTTGAGCAATTCATCCCCTTCTTCATGGCCGAGGGTGTCGTTGATGACTTTGAAGTTGTCCAGATCCACGAACAGCAAAGCCAATTGAGTGCCGCTACGCTGCGAGTGCGCCAGCGCCAGCTTCAGGTGTTCATTAAACAGCGAGCGGTTGGGCAGCATGGTCAGCTCGTCGTGGGTGGCGAGAAATTCCATGCGCCGGCGGGATTCTTTGATGAGGGTGATATCGCTGAACATGCCTATGTAATTGATGATATGGCCATCTTCGTTGCGCACGGCATTGATTGACAGCCATTCAAGATACAGTTCACCGTTTTTGCGGCGATTCCAAATCTCACCCTGCCACCAACCGCGGCTGCGCAGGATATCCCACATGTCTTTATAAAAATTCGGTCCTTGTTTGCCGGATTGGAGTATGGTGGGGCTTTTTCCGAGCACTTCCTCCCGCGTATATCCGGTTACGTCGGTAAAAGAGTCGTTTACCGTGAGAATCTTCTGATTCTCGTCGGTGATCATGACACCTTCCGCAGCACGATCGAAGACGCGTGAAACCAGTCGCAGCTGCTCTTCGGCATGCTTGCGGTCGGTGATGTCTCGCGACGAGCAATAGAGCAGTGCCTTGCCGTCAAGGTGAACACCGACCGTGCTGATTTCGACGTCAATTACCTTTCCGTCACGGCACAAGTGGCGCGTTTCGAAAACCGCGCGCTTGTTGATGAATTCCGGCATGCGTTGCTTGAGTTCTGCAGCGGAAAACTGCACATCCCATTGGCTGACATGCATACTCAAGACTTCATCCCGGCTATAACCCAGCATCTGGCAAAATACATCGTTTGCCTCCACGACGTTGCCTTCAATATCCAGTACATGAATGCCGTCGTTGGCGGCATGAAGCAATATTTCGTAGCGGCGGTTGGCGTGTTCGAAGCCGTAAATATCCTGTTTCGCATCTCTGTCGGAGTCGCTTAACGCCTGCCGCGATACCAAATAAAAAATTCTGAGAATATATGTAAGTGCAATAGCGGCGAGAACGATGCTCAGTGTGCTTGCAATCTGGACGGGAAAGTGAAATATGTTGATAAATAATTTATCGTTGATATCGGAGCCGGGGAACCACTCATCGGGTCTGGCGAACAAACCGCCGAGCAAGCCATAAGCTATAAATGAAATGGCTAGCACATAAAAGGCGATTTTTATCGGCTTTTTGTTTGTAGAAATCAATTTCGCTTTAACGTAACGGTCCCAATAGATAAAGAAGCCGATGCCGGATAGCACTGCGCCGCTGAATCCAAAGATATATTGAGAGAGGATGGTGAAATCTTGCAGGCTGTGCAGGGAGAAAGCGGTTCCATAGGCGATGGCGCTGAATATCACGACATAGATCCATGGCGCCAATAATTGTCCCGGAATGGTTGAGATAAATGCGGGGCTCAGATTGGCGCGGATCAGGCGTCGGCCGAATTCAAAAAGAAACAAAGAAGATAGGAGTAAAACTAACGGTTCGATACTGTCGAGCAGTGGTGTGCCGCCATGGGTTTCGTGCCATAACTTTATCCATTCGATAAAGCCATGGGTCAAGCCAAATGCCCCCAGGAAGCGGAGTGTTCTGGAAAAGCTGAACTCATCCTCATGCCTGGGCCATACAAGTAGCAGGAGACCCAGGAATAAAAAGGACAGCCCGATAAATTGCAAAATTACCTCCAAGTGTCCTCCCTCAAAAACAAGCAATGCGCCGCCCGCATGATGGCGAACTGAAATATCTACTCCTAAAATCAATAGCGCAGCCTATTATGGCGCGCGCGACGACAGCGGAGCTTGGTCGCTCCGCCGTCAATGGGTCTTATGTATGTAACGGATTGATCAGCCTTGAAGTTTAGCCGGAGGCGGTCAAAAGCCTTTTGCTTGCTTAGAGTTGGTCAATGCCTGGGTGAATGGATGGGGTGACAGGGTATTGCTGCAGGCGGTCACCCATAGGACAAGCATGATGCTCAAAGCTTGGTTTCACCCTTGTCCGGAGAGATGTCTTGGCCATTTTCAAACTTTTCCGCTGCCTCCAGCCATAGGGCGTTGATCAGGCCGAAGGCCAGGGCTACGCCGATCCCCAAGATCCAAGTGAAATACCACATGTCATCCTCCTGCAATCAATATAAGGTATGGTTGCCGTCGCGAATCGTCTGGGTGGTGATCTTGCCGCGCAGAATGCCGTAAACCCAAGCGGTGTAGGCCAACACGATGGGCAAAAATACCAGCACGACCCAGAACATTACTTGCAGTGTGCCGTGACTGGAGACCGCGTCCCACGCCGTCAGACTGCTGTCGGGATCGGAGGATGACGGCATCACGAAGGGGAACATGGATAAGCCGGCAGTCAATATAATCCCGGTGATGGTGGCGCCGCTGGTAAAGAACGCCGTGCCCGGTTTACCGCTACGCGACAGGAACACGGTGAAGGTTGCGCCCAGGAAGGCGAGTAGCGGCGCAAACAGCATCCAGGGATACGTCGTGTAATTGTCGAGCCAGGCACCGCTTTCCTTGATGACCTGTTTTGCCGCCGGCACGATGACGTCGTTTGCCGGCGGCATGCTGATGATGCGATAACCTTCTATGCCGTAGGCCACCCATACTCCCGCCACGGCGAAGCCCGCCAGCATGATGACGGCCGCGATCTGCGCCGCCAGTACCGCGCGCTTATAGATGGTTCCCTCGGTGCGCATCTGTAGGTAAACGGCGCCGTGCATCACCAGCATGCTGAGGCTCACCACGCCGCTGAGCAGGGCGAAGGGATTGAGCAATTGCCAGAATGAACCGGTATAAAATACGCGCATGGTGTCGTCGTAATGAAAGGGTACGCCGAGCAGCAGGTTGCCGAAGGCGACGCCGAATACCAGGGCCGGTACCGTGCCGCCGACGAACAAGCCCCAATCCCAGGCGCTGCGCCATCGGGGGTTGGGCAGTTTGCTGCGATAGTCGAAACCCACCGGACGGAAGAACAAGGCGAACAAAACCAGCAGTAAGGCGATGTAAAAACCGGAAAATGCCGCGGCGTACACCAAGGGCCAGGCGGCGAACAGGGCGCCGCCGGCGGTAATGAACCATACTTGATTGCCTTCCCAGGTGGCGCCGACGGAATTGATGATGATGCGCCGCTCATCATCGTCTTTGCCCAATATAGGCAGCAGCGTCCCGACTCCCATGTCGAAGCCGTCGCTGACGGCGAAGCCGATCAATAAGATCCCGACGAACAGCCACCAGATCACCTTCAGAGTTTCATAATCGAAGATCATTTCAAAACCTCTTGTCCGGACGGGGTCATAGCCACGTTTTCAAAATAGTAGCGTCCGGTGCTCAGGCTGCTCGGGCCCAGACGCGCATATTTGAACATCAGATACAGCTCGACGATCAGCAGCACGGTATAGAAACCGATGAAGCCGGCGAGGCTGAAGTAAAGATCGCCGCTGGACAGGCTGGAGGTGCTGAGAAAGGTGGGCAGGATGCCGCTGATGGTCCAGGGTTGACGTCCGAATTCGGCGACGAACCAGCCGAACTCCGCGGCGAGCCATGGCAGGGGAATGCTGTACAGTGCCAGTTTGAGCAGCCACGGCCGATCACAGGAATGGCGTGAGGCGCACAAATAAAACGCGGCGCCGAATAGAAACAGGAAGAAGAATCCCAAGCCTACCATCACGCGAAACGACCAGAACATCGGCGCGATGGCCGGCACGGTATCGGCGGCGGCGCGGTCGATCTGCTGTGCCGTCGCCTGAGCCGGATTGTCGGTATATTTTTTCAGCAGCAAGCCATAGCCCAAGTCGTGTTTATGCTGTTCGAATACCCGGCGGGTTAGCGGCGTAGCCCTACCGTGTTTGATGTCCTGTAAGGCACTGTAGGCCAGCATGCCGCTTTCGATGCGTTGGCGATTGGCATTGCGCAGGTCGACGATGCCCTCCACCGGGGTATCCGTGGAGCGGGTGGCGATCAAGCCCAAGACATAGGGAATGTGGATCGCATAATCGGTGGTTTCGGTTTTTTCATCCGGCCAGCCGAACAGGGTGAAGGAAGCCGGCGGCTTTTCGGTGTGCCATTCCGATTCGATGGCGGCCAGCTTCATGCGTTGCACGTCGCCAGTGACATAACCCGATTCGTCACCGAGCACGATGACCGACAGACTCGATGCCAGGCCGAAACCGGCGGCGATGGCGAAAGAGCGCTGCGCGAAGGCGCGATCACGGCCGCGCAATATATAGTAGGCGCTGATTCCCAGTACAAACAAAGAACCGGTGACATAGCCCGCCGCCACGGTATGGACGAATTTCACCTGGGCTACCGGGTTGAATATCAAGTCGGCGATGCTGGTCAGCTCCATGCGCATGGTCGCTTCGTTGAATACCGAGGCCACCGGATTTTGCATCCAACCATTGGCGATGAGGATCCACAGCGCCGACAGGTTCGAACCCAGCGCCACCAGAAAGGTGACCAGCAGGTGCTGGCGTTTGGACAGACGCTCCCAGCCGAAGAAGAACAGACCGACGAAGGTGGATTCCAGGAAGAAGGCCATCAGCCCTTCGATCGCCAGCGGTACGCCGAAGACATCGCCCACGTAGTGGGAGTAATAAGACCAGTTGGTACCGAACTGGAATTCCATGGTGATGCCGGTAGTCACACCCATGGCGAAATTGATGCCGAATAACTTGCCCCAGAAGCGGGTCATGTCGCGATAGATTTCCTTGCCGGTCATCACATATACCGATTCCATGATGACCAGGATCCATGACAATCCCAAGGTCAGCGGCACGAACAAGAAGTGATACATTGCCGTCGCGGCAAATTGCAGGCGAGACAAATCGACGAGTTCAAGGGTGGGTTGCATCGCAGGTGTCCTTTCGGCTGCAGCTTGAAACGTGGGCGGGCGTCAGCAGTTCATCGGCTACTTGCTGTGGCTTGAGGGAAACCGGATGGCTGAACCAGGCAAGCCAGATTATATAAAGTACCGCCGCCTTAATGAGCAGCAATCCGCCGAGATGCCACCGTAGCGGATAACGTCGGTGATGAGATAGTAGTTGTGCGCGCAGCCTGCTCAGCATCTTCGCGGGCTGTGTCGCTGCTTGGGCACGGCTTCCCTATGAATCGTAACTGTGTCCACCTTTGGATCCCTCCTCTTCACTGCGGTAGGTGGCAGGGTAATTATATAAGCATATCCTAAATTAATAATATCTCATCGGGAATATCCATGACCATTTTAGTAGACGGGTATTTCTATCTCGTGAAATGCCCCAGCGGCATAGTCCACATTCAACAACCATATTGCCTTCGGTCCCAAGCTGCAATCGGTTCGGCAAGAATCGTTTGCCCGGGTAAGAAGCTGTTGACCATTGCCACGCATCATTGCAATGAGCTGCGGCGATTGTATAGCACGAGAGCCAACCCGATAATGACGCGTTTTAAGCCATTCGCGGCAAATAGCACATCAACAAGCGGCAAGCCCTTGCCGCGACAAGTGTAAATAACGGCGAATAATCCACATAATCTCTCGATCCGAGTCTGGGCACGATTTGTGCTTAATGGTGTAAAGCAAGTCCCAATGCAGGCGGTGTCTCATCATGAAATGGTTTATCGATACGCGTAAGTCAACCTTGCTCGGACTCTCGGGAGGCGTGAGCATTCTCATCGCCACGGCCTATATCGCCCATCAAGGCTTCATGGCCTTGATCAATCTACCCGGCTTGCTCCTGGTGTTGGGCGGTACCTTGGCGGCGACATTGGTCAGCCGACCCCTGCATGACGTGATAAAGGCACTCAAGGCATTGCCGCGGTTGATGCATGATGAACAAATCCAAATTAATTCCGAGATTCCGCACCTCCTCGATATCGCCTACTGGTATCGAGCAGGTAATATCGAAGCCGCCGAACAAGCCATCGCCAAGGTCAGCAACCCGTTACTGCGGATCGGCGCGCAGCTGGTTCTTGATCAAGAGCTGATTCATGACGTTGTCAAAGTACTGCAATGGCGCATTGCCGGTATACGCGATCAGGAGCAAAGCCAAGCTCATATCCTAAGAATAATGGCCACATTCGCGCCGGCCTTTGGGATGTTGGGTACCTTGTTCGGTCTGGTGCAGATGCTGCACGGTCTCGGACAGGAGAGCCTGTCCCAGATAGGCGTGACCATGTCTTTCGCGTTGATTACCACTTTATACGGTTTGGTGCTGGCCAATGTGATCTTCAAACCCCTGGCCATGAAAATGGAACGACGCATTCAGCATCGGGTTATGGGTATGAATTTCTTGCTCGAGGGAGTTGTCCTGCTGCACCAGCGCCGGCACCCGATAGTGATCAAGGAATCCCTGGAGATGTATCTCGGCCAGCTGCAGGGAAATCCACAGGCAGCGGTATCATTGGCGAGGGCGGCGTGAATTCCGCTTATGTATGAAGCCGACGGATTTCAAGGTGCCCGACCTTTACCAGTTTGAGGCTTTCAACTTTCCCGAGATTTGCGAGTTTGATCCGGCGGAAGAGAAAGACAACAGCTGGTTGATCAGTTTTGTCGATATCCTTTCCTTATTGATAACCTTGTTTGTCTTGTTGCTGTCGTTCAGTCATATGACGCGGCATGCTACACCACAGAACGTACCGATAGCGACTGCAGGTCAGTCGCCGGCGCCACAGCTCGTCGCGGCTTCCAAGATGGCGGCTCCGGCTCCCTTGCCGCCCGCCCCCGAAGCGCTGCCGACCTTATCAATCCCGCAAAACATCAAGAAGATGGTGGACGTGGTGGCCACGGCCACCGAGATCAATCTGGTCATTAAGGACGATGTCTTATTCGCCGAAGGGAGCGCCGAACTGACATCACTTGGTCGCTCGGTGCTAGACGGTATCGCTCAAATTCTCAAACAAAACAACTATCCCGTCTCCGTGGAAGGGCATACGGATAATGTGCCCATCCATACCGCTCAGTTCCCCTCAAATTGGGAGCTTTCCAGTTATCGTGCCACTAATGTGGCGCGCTATTTCATCCGCAGCGGTGTGGCGAATGAACGTCTGCGCGCCATCGGTTATGCTGACACGCACCCGGTTGCCGCCAACGACAGCGAGGCCGGCCGGGCGCGCAACCGACGTGTTTCCTTGGTCATCCAGGTAAAGCAACCCTCGGATAAATCGCCGCTTGCCGCAATCGCGCTCTCCTCTAAGCCACACTAATCATCCAGCCATCGGTTTTGCCTTGAGGACCTCGGACGTAAGGCTTAGTAAGGAGTTTGGCGCCGTCGGCTATGTAGTAGCCGTGGCGGCGATAACCCATCCCGGGATTAAAGAAATTCCATCAAAATCACGTTATATGTATTACTAGGATGGGGGCACGGATGTGCTTCGAAATATAAGCTGCTATTTTACATGGAAATAGTCTGTGGAGAAGAATCCCTATATTGAAGAGCAAGAGCAGGCCTCCGAGAATTTGCGCATGGCTATCGCGCTCCTCTCCAAGCACCAGATTCCCATATCACCTTTCAATTATCGCATGGGATATGACTGTGTGTCGGGCAATAACGCGGAACTGAAACAGGAACTCAATGAGGCCGCAACGTCGCAGGAAAAATCACTTGGCGAGCGTTTGTGGGAGTTATATCAGCGTTTATACATTGTAGATGACCAGGCCTTGGATGAAATTCGCCGCGAATTGAACGGCATCATCCATAGCATGCAAGGGGACATCGAGCAGTCGGGCGGGAAGCTATCAACCTATGCGGACAGACTCGCCCGGTTCGCCACCACTCTGAATACATCGCCATCTCCTCAGGCGATGGCGGCGGAAGTCGAAATGGTCATTGAAGATACCCGGGCGACTGAGCTGACTCAGCGGCAATTTAACGCGCAACTCACGCAAATCTCCAGTGAGATGGAATCACTCCGTAGGGAACTGGCCCAGATTAGGGAAGAATCCTATGTCGATTCTCTTACCGGGATTTCCAATCGCAAGTCTTTTGATGTCGCCTTGGAAGATGCCGTGCAAAAATCTCGCGCAGAAAAGTCGACGTTCAGCGTATTGATCGCCGACGTCGATCACTTCAAGCAGGTTAACGATAACTATGGCCATCTAATCGGCGACAAAGTACTGCGCTTCGTGGCGTCGACTTTTAAATGGTGTGTCAAGGGTAAGGACATGGTGGCGCGCTTTGGAGGCGAGGAATTCTCCGTGATTTTGATGAATACGGATATTACCGGCGCCTGCGCGGTTGCCGAACAGATCCGCCGGGCTGTGTGCGCAGGAATAATCAAAGATATGAACAGTCAAAAAATGCTCGATAAAGTTACGATATCCATAGGCATTGCCCAGTTTGAATCGAGCGATCTCCCCAATGACTTGTTGCAGCGTGCCGATCAAGCCCTATACAAGGCTAAAGATAAGGGCCGCAATCGAGTCGAGATCGAAAAATAATTGTTTATTGGTCGTGGTCCGGGGTTTCGTCGGCCACGTCGACGACCTTCGTTGCAGTAGCGGCAACATCTCATTGCCTTCATGTTACTGCGCCTTGACCAAGAGTATGCAAACGGCCCCCTCCAGGGGGGCCTTATTGTATGGGCTTGTTTGACGTAGTGGGCTCGAATCGCGTAGACCCATACGAACAGGCATTGCACACTTCCCTCCATCCCATGACAATTCTTACGGAAACTCTTGGATAATAGCGCCGACTATGCCGCAGAAGCTGATCGGTTCGGTTGGTGTTTTTCGGGATAAAGCCATTATTTTACAATGAATTATTTGTATTAAGAGTCGCAGGCCCCGCGGCGGCCATGGAGTCTGCCACAGTGGGGGCCGGCTCTGTGCTACCTGCCGGTGTTGCGATTCTTATTCCTGTAGAAAAATGTTCGGGTTTCCCTGTATTCTTTAGCGGCGTGAAGATAGGGTTTGCAGGCGCTCGGGCGTACAGGTGCGAGTAGTCTATCCCAGGCTTGCCAGATCAGTTTGGCGGGGGTTGTTTCAGCGAAGCGGCATCATACCTTGCGTGTCTTAGTGCAACGGCCGCTTCAATCCCCGCCAAGACCACCACTATCCACAGAGATTTCATCGATTCGTTCGTGACGCCGTTCGCGAACGAAGCGAGCGCAGTGCGATTGGTAATCGAACGGCATAGGTACGTTATTCCCATTAGGACCATTATGAACGATATCGATACAACTCTTGATGCGCGCGCTCCAGACGCGCGTCTGTATAGCGACCACATCATCCATGCCATGATCTTTTGCGGGATCTTCGCCGTTAGCGTCTTCGCCATCCTGACTCCGGTATTTCGTCCCAGCATGGAATTCGTCGAGAAGCACGGCTGGAGCAGTTTCATCATCCGGCCCAGCCTGTTGTGGTTCGCGATGGGTTTAATGTTAATGTTGCTGCGCACGCTGCTGTGGATACGCTACCAGCCCTACGCGTCCGTCGGCCATCGTGATGCGCCGCATCTGACGGTGGTGATTCCGGCCTATAACGAGGGCGCATTGGTCAAACGTTCCATCCTCTCCGCCGCCGCCGCCAATTATCCGCGCGGCAAATTGGAGATCATCGTCATCGACGACGGCAGCCGCGACGACACCTGGCAGCACATCGAAGCGGCGGCACGCGAATATCCCAAACTGATACGCACCATTCGCTTTGCAAAGAACAGCGGCAAACGCGCCGCCCTGGCAGCCGGCTTCGAGCAGGCGCGCGGCGAAGTGGTGGTGACCGTGGATTCGGACAGCCTCATCGAAGCGGACACCCTGCTGGCCATCGCCGGTCCGTTCCGCGACCCCAGTGTCGGCGCGGTCGGCGGCAAGGTCAGCGTGCTGAACCGTTTCGAGTCCCTGCTGCCGCGCATGGTCCATGTCCGTTATGTGCTGTCCTTCGATTTTCTGCGCAGCGCCCAATCCACTTATGGCGCGGTTTACTGCTGTCCCGGCGCGCTGTCCGCATATCGCCTCGCCCTGGTGCGCCAGGTCCTGCCAGCGTGGCTGCAGCAGCAATTTCTCGGCGCGCCGTGCACCGCCGGCGAGGACCGTGCCCTCACCAATGACATCCTGGCCCTGGGATATAAATCGGTATACCAGCGTACGGCGGTGGTGCATACCCTGGTCCCCGACACTTACAACAAGCTGTGCCGCATGTACCTGCGCTGGAATCGCAGCTACATCCGCGAGGAACTGCGCCTGTTGACCAAGGTGAGCTGGAAGCTGCGGCCCGCCGCCCTGCTGATGACCGTCATCGATAAGACCATCACCAATCTGCGCTTCCCTATTTCGTTTTTGGCCATTGCCCTGATGGTGGCCATGAGCATCGAAGATCCGTGGATAATCCTCCGCTTCCTGCTGGTGATCGGGCTGACGGCCTTCTTTTACATGCTGTATTACCTCAAGAGCGAGCGTAACTGGGAATTCGCCTATGGGATTCTCTATACGTACTTTTCGGCCTTTACCTTGTTCTGGATCTTCCCCTATGCGCTGCTGACGCTGCGCAGCCGCTCCTGGATGACCCGCTAGGCCATGCTCCAAGCCCTTGATCCTATTATCCCACGCCAAGGCAAGGCCGAGTTTCGGACTGGGAATGTGGTGAAATGTGCGCAATGCCCGCCAACGCCGGGCGAAATTAATGTTGGTTTCATCTCGATTCCTATAATGGACACGGAACACGCCTGATGCATCGGCCGGGTGTTCGATGCTATGGATTCAAACTCAGACTTTGACAGTAATGGAGATCGACTATGAAGCCACTACAAAAAGAGGGTATGCTGGGCAAATTGATGATCGCGATCATCGGTATCTCGCCTGCTATCGCATTCTCGGATAATCTGGACCACGTCATTCGCGACAAGGTGAATCAGGGATTGAACATAGCAGGCGCCGCCAAGACCCTGGTGAGCGACAATGTGCGCAAGGCCGCTCCCGACTTCAGCAAAGGTTGGACCAGCCAGGAATTGTCCGGCCTCAACCCGTTCCTCCGCTCGATCAGGATCGACCCGGACACAGGTGTGATCACGGTCAACTACACGGAACAGGCCAAGAAAATCATTATAAAGCTCACCCCCTCCGCCGGCGGCGCAGGTCTGGTCGGCGGGACGACTCCGCTCGAGGACATAAGCTGGCATTGCACGGTCAGCAATCCCAGCGTCAACAAATACGTTCCGGATGACTGCCGGGTGTAACGAGAGTGATAGCACAAACGGGCGCCGGGATGCGCCCGTTTATTTTTTAAGGATTTTGTCGCGTAATCATCAATGCCGAAAATATTTCTTTGATTGCTACGGCGCGCCGAGCTGATGAATCTGGGCATTGGTTTGAATATATTTCGCTCCTTGCCTGATAGTAAGACCAACTCCCGATCGCCTGTTTAGTAGCGGCAAATAATTGTTTTAGTGGTAACGCAAAATTAGTCCACTCTTCCCGGCTAAATATTGCAGTTGACAGTCATGGCCAGATACCCGCTGATTCTATACAATATCTCACTTACAGAAATCCCGCTTATAGCTCACTCAAGCTTGGATGGCAGAGGCTGTTCCCTTAAATGAGCGTAACTCGGCGGCCACAAGAATGAACGCAAAAAGGTGATGTAGATGGAAGCCACAACTGTAAATGAGTTGTTCTTAGATAGTCTAGAACGCTGCACCAGATCCAAGAAGTTTATTCCTGCCTTTTATAATCGCTTTCTATCTGCCTCTGACGATATAAGCGACAAGTTCCGGCATACGGACTTTGGACGTCAGAATCGAATGTTGCTACGGTCGCTTAAGCTGGCTGCCTATGCTGCAGACGGTCAGTCCGAGGGCCTACGGGAGATCCGAGAGCGTGCTGTGAGTCATGGTCGCCACCATCTTAACATTGAGCCACGCCTCTACAATTTTTGGCGCTCTGCACTTATTGAAACATCGCGTCAGTTTGATGGCCAATGGGATGATGATATTGAGGAGGCCTGGCTCACGATTCTCGAGCATGTCATAAGCCAGATGATCAAGCATTACTAACATGTGCTGCTGTTAGTGTTTAGACTACGTATTGCAGCGTAATCGGCTGAGGTGGCTTAATGGTGACTCAACGATTACAAATTTCATATATGGTGAACTAAGTTGCTGACATTATGGCGTGCCCGAGTTGATGAATCCGGGCGCTGGATTGAGAGTATTCCGCTTCACTAACGGACAGCGAATTGTTTACCTTCGTCCCGTGACCCTCTAACCGAAAAATGGCGCTGCAACATTAGAGTCACGATTTTCATCGTGTCTGGTGTAGAAAGATCACTGTTGCGAATGTAAACGAAGGTCGATGGTCGTCCCAGCTCGACACGATGCTCATTGTTTGTATCAGCAGTAATAACGTGGTATGTGCCGATTGATTCAGGAAGCACCCGTTTGATGGCCTTGCTTGCCATAGATGTATCTAGCATGCCTGCAAAGGCCACTGGCAAATAGGGGAACTGTTTACGAATTGCCTCGAATACCATTTCCGCCGATTCATCAATCGTGGATTGCACCGCAAGTGAGATAATTGCGCCGCAAAAGGAAGTCGATACCAATCCAGCTAACTCACTGATGCCTTTTATAGGCAACGGGCTAAAACCATTTTGCTCCAGAAAGGGTCTCATCTCGGAAACTATAAAAGGGTGGGGTCTCGCCAACAGAATTTGCTTATTCATTATTGCCTCCACGGGAACCGTTCCTATCGCTTAGTCGATATTAGATGGCATTGCTTACATTAATTCCGAGGGCATGATCCGTTACTGAATCAAGGTGCCCAGATTCATAATATCGGCGTCGGGGATGTTTTCTGGAGGATCAATAGGTTGTATTGATGGCGCGCCCGGCGAGATTCGAACTCACGACCTTCGCCTCCGGAGGGCGACGCTCTATCCAGCTGAGCTACGGGCGCCTGTGATGACCTAAGGGCGGTAGAGGATACAGCTTGTTGCGTTCCGCGTCCATATTGGCGACAGAATAGCCCCCGGGAGTCGTGACGTGCCCGCCGCCTTCCGCGCAACTTAAACCCTAAATCGTATATTTCCGCAGCTTGTAGTGCAAGGTGCGTACGGATATGCCCAGGGCGAGGGCGGCTTCGGTCTTATTGCCGCCGGCCTCCTTCATGGCGGCGGCAATGCGTTGCCTTTCTATGGCAGCAATTTCATTGCGGAAACTTATGGACGTTCCTTCCGCAGTCGGCGATGAAGCAGGGGTGGACGTGGATTGCGCGCGGAGGATCTCGGGACTGGTGCTGAAGTCGGAGCTGGTCAGATGCGTTCCGCTCGTCACGGCGACCGCGCGATGTATGACCCATTTGAGTTCGCGGATATTCCCCGGCCATCCATAGCCGTGTAATGATTGTAATGCATCCGCTTCAATATCGGTGATGCGCTTGCGATAGGCTTGGTTGGCCTCCTCGATAAAAAATCGCACCAACAAAGGCAAATCCTG
>Ga0210086_1000067_pt1:0-62500 | contig 64495 bp, 52 predicted proteins | sample China_Galinas_PW_3_FD_184867 | JGI IMG/M metagenome (GOLD analysis project Ga0210086, IMG submission 184867) | Wetland microbial communities from San Francisco Bay, California, USA, that impact long-term carbon sequestration - China_Galinas_PWB_D2... | ecosystem: Environmental > Aquatic...
AGCGAGCGCTGACTGAATGTCAGAAAAGCGGCCCGGATGGCCGCGACAGTGAGCGGAGGGGAGCCGACGCAGGAACAGACAGGAGGTCTGCGACGTAGTGGGCGAATCCTCTCGGGCGCGCCAGAAAAAATTGAAAAGATCTGAACAGCTTAGTGTCTGCTCAGGTCTTTATTCGTTCAGCCGGATTCGAAGCGGAGCGAGCGCTGACTGAATGTCAGAAAAGCGGCCCGGATGGCCGCGACAGTGAGCGGAGGGGAGCCGACGCAGGAACAGACAGGAGGTCTGCGACGTAGTGGGCGAATCCTCTCGGGCGCGCCAGAAATTCAAATGGGTTAGCATTTATCTGCTAACCCATTTTGCGTCGGTGGCTTACTTGAGACGAAGCTGTGAGAGATGAGGTCCCCGGTTGCCTATACCCCCAGGTAGGTGTAGGAGACCAGCGCCTTGTCAAGCAGTTCCAGAAAGTGGCTGGTTTCCTCGAAGGTAACCTTACGCGAAGCGACGTTTTTCTCCAGGGTGTCGCGCACGTGCTTGAGGATCTCCGGCCCTTTGTACTGGACGTACTTGAGGCTCTCCCAGGTGGCGTCGCCATTGATCACCGTGTCGATCTTGTAGCTGGTTTTCCGGTTAAAGCTGACATGCACGGCGTTGGTATCGCCGAACAGGTTGTGCATGTCGCCGAGGATCTCCTGGTAGGCGCCGATCAGGAAAATGCCGATAAAGTAGTCCTCGTCGGCGCTGATCTTGTGAATCGGCAGGAATTTGGTGCGCCCCTGTTCACCGACGAAACTGGTGATCTCGCCGTCCGAATCGCAGGTGATGTCGGCGATCGATGCCATCACTTCCGGCTTCTGTTTCAGGTGCTGAAGCGGCACGATCGGAAACAGCTGGTCGATCGCCCAGGAGTCGGGCACTGACTGGAACAGGGAAAAGTTAGCGAAATAGGTCTGGCGCAACGAGAGTTGAAAGTTCTGCAGCTCTTCGGGAACCGGCTTGAGACGCTCGACCAGGCCATTGATCTTGATGAAGATCTTGCTGCACAGCCATTCGGCCAGCGCCCGGTCCTGGAGGTTGAGATAGCCGAGATTGAAGAGGCTGACCGCCTCTTGGATCAGCTGCAGGGTGTCGTGGTAGTCCTCGCGGAGCGAGTGGCGATCGATACTCTGATAAATTTCGACCAGCTTCTTGACCGTCGGCGAATGCTTCTCGTCCTCTTCGAGGATGGTATCGTAGTCGGGCAGGGCGTTCTGGGTGTTAGTGTTGAGAATGTTGGTCACCAGCACCGAGTAGTGCGCGACTGTTGCCCGTCCCGATTCGGAAATAATGTTCGGACAGGGAACCCCGGCGTCGTCGCAGATGTTCTTGACCTGGTAGATGACGTCGCTGGCGTACTCCTCGACGCTGTAGTTGACGCTCGAGAAGTAGCTCGACTTGGAGCCGTCATAATCGACGCCGAGCCCGCCGCCGATATCCAGGTATTTGAGATTGACCCCCATTTTGCGCATCTCGGCGTAGATCCGACTGCCTTCGACCAGGGCGGTTTTGATCTTGTCGATCTTGGTGATCTGGCTGCCGATATGGAAATGCAGCAGCTGCAAGGCGTCGAGCAGTTCATGCTTCCGGAGGATGTCCACGGCGGCCAGCAGTTCGGAGATTTTCAAGCCGAATTTGGCGTCGCCCCCCCCGGATGTCGCCCATTTGCCGGTCCCTTTGGATGAGAGTTTGACCCGGATGCCCAATTTCGGCACGATCCCGGTCTTCTCGGAAAGGGCGATGATTTTCTCCAGCTCGAAGAGCTTTTCAACGACAATGGTGATGTCGTAGCCGATCTTGGTGGCATAGAGGACCGTTTCGATAAACTCACTGTCCTTGTAGCCGTTGCAGATAATCGGCAGCTGGCTGCCAGTGGCGAAGGAGATCGCCGCCACCAGTTCCGGCTTGGAGCCGACTTCAAGGCCGATGTTGTGCTTCTTCCCGAATTTGGCGATCGCCTCCACCACCTGGCGCTGCTGGTTGACCTTGATCGGGTAGAAGGTCTGGTAGCCGGCCGGATAGTCGTATTCGTCGATGGCGTTTTTGAAGGCGCGGTTGATGGCGGCGATGCGCCCCTGCAGGATATCCATGAAGCGGATCAGGATCGGCGGCTTGATTTTACGTTTAATCAGATCGTCAACCAGCACCCGCAGGTCGATGGAATACTTGGAGGTCGGCGTGGGATGAACGCAGATATGCCCTTTTTTGTTGATCGAGAAAAGATCGGAGCCCCAGTTGGGGAGATTGTAGATCTTGGCGGAGTCGTTGATTGACCAGCGTTCCATGTTGCCTCCGGGCTAAGGTATCTCCATCTGCTGACAGATCTTCTTCAAATGACCCTCATGCAGCTTCAATGAACCAATTAGGAGAATTACCGATTATGCAGAAATTGAAAGCAATTTTCCACCAACTCCTAATACTACAAGTATTATTTGTTTGGCATTATTTTTTTGCATTTTTGGAGAAGAGGAGGACGATGGTGAAACAAGAAGATATTTCGAGCCTGTACGACGTCGACCCCGAGGAGGTCGTTCAACGTGGATAAAAGCGAGGTTTTGAACTTTTTTTTAAACGGGAAAATGTTATTCTGCCTGTAGTTCGATAATTCAGGGGGGAATTATGCTGACAAGCCACTGAAACCGCACTCCGATCAAGTGATGAGTGCGGTTTTTTTGTGGCGGGAAATAGTGTGACATATTCCGGCATTGTGGGGGAGAAGGGAGATGCGATAATTCAATGGTTCAAAACGATGTCCACCAACGCCTACATTCACGGTGTGACCTTCCCCCGGTTTAGTGGACACCGGGTTAGGCTGCAAGTTTGAAATAGATCGCCTCAAAGTTCGCCGGGCTTTTATAGCCCAGTGTCGAATGAAGGCGACTGCGGTTATAGAATCGCTCAATGTAGTCAAAAATGCTTTGGCGTGCGTGGAAGCGGGTCGGGTATCGTTTATGAAATACCAGCTCCTGCTTCAAACTGCCAAAGAAACTTTCAACCGGGGCATTATCCCAACAGTCGCCCTTACGGCTCATACTGCAAAGCATGCCGTGCTTGGCCAGCAACGTCTGAAAATCGGCGCTGGCATATTGTGAGCCACGGTCCGAATGGAAGATCAGACCTGACGGCGGTCGACGTCTTCTTACCGCCATGGTCAGAGCGTCCATAACCAACTGCCGGGTCATGCGTTTATCCATGGCCCAGCCGACAACCGACCGAGAAAACAGGTCGATAACCACTGCCAGGTAAAGCCAGCCTTCGGTGGTCCAGATATAGGTGATGTCGCCAGCATAAACCTGGTTGGGTTCTGCGGGCGAAAAGTCCCGCTGTAGCAGGTTTGGCGCAATCGGTAAATCGTGTTTCGAGTTCGTGGTCGCCTTAAAGCGTCGCTTCATCTTTGCACGCAGGCCATCTTCTCGCATCAGGCGGGCAACGCGACTTTCACTGCAGGGGATACCCTGTTCTTTGAGCGCCTGATAAATGCGGGGGCTGCCATAGGCTTCCCTGCTATTGCGATGTGCGGAACGAATATCTTTCAGCAGTTTGGCGTTGGCTTGCTTCCGCTTAGATGCGGGTTTGTGACGCCAGGCATAGTAGCCACTGCGAGAGACCGAGAGCACATCACACATGACCGAGATGGGAAATTCTGTCTCATGCTGCTGCATGAAACAAAAAATCACTTCGGGTCGCTGGAGAAGATGGCCATCGCTTTTTTTAAGATGTCACGTTCCATCTTTAGACGCTGATTTTCACGTCTGAGACGACTAAGCTCTTCAGCTTCGGAGGTCTGCTTCCCTTTGCCGGGAAAGGCCTCACTGGTCGCCCCCCGCGCGGGGGCGTGGATTGAAACAAGCAAAAAATCACGGTGGTCGACGTCCAGCCCCCGGGGCACGCATCCGGTCGAACACCTGCGCTTAAAGAGATTCAGCTAAACGCTTCTCCGTCAACAACCTTTCTTCTTCACAGCGCTGTTCCTCCCATTTCAATTCCTTCGCCATGATCTCCAGGACCCTGGGGACAGCCTGCCGGGTCGCCTCGGTATCCAGCAGGGCCAGCGGCATGCGCCGGGCAAGAACGTCGATCACCCGCTCCGCCAGCTCATGCCGGACCGCATAGAGGACTTCCCCTTCCATCACCGGATGAGATTTCACCAGCCGGGCGGCGAAACCCTCCTTAGCCAGGCGGGCGACCTGCCCGGCCTGATCGCCGTAAGTGCGATGCAGGTACGCGGCGATATCCTCGTCGATGCCGAATGTTCTGCTCAGCTCCATAGCGCCTGACACCTGATAGTTTGCGCTGCCCAGGATCGGCAGATCCTCGGTCTGGCAAGCGGGCAGCGGCGCACTCAGGTTGAACATCTTCAAGGCATGATCCACGGTATCTTCGGCCATCAGCCGGTAGGTCGTCCATTTGCCGCCGGCGATGGTCAGCAGTCCGTCCGGACTTTTCTCGATAACATGATCACGGGCCAGACGGGCCGTGTCGACCGCTTTCGGATCGGAGACCAGTGGTCGCAAACCGGACCAGACCGCCTTGATATCCGATCTGTCAACCTGCATGTTGAAATAGCGGGCGACATGGCGCAGCAGGTAGGCGATTTCATTTTCCAGGGGTTGCGGGTGCTCGGTGATCTCCGCCGGTTCATCGGTGGTGCCGACCAGAGCATGATCTTCCCAGGGGAGGACGAACAGCACCCGGCCATCCTCGGTCTGCGGGATCATCAGCCCGGTATCGGGCGGAGCGAAACGCTTGTCCAGAACGATGTGGATGCCGCTGCTGGCTGAAAGAATTTTTGTTGCGGTCGGATTGTCCATCAACCTGATCCGGTCGGTAAAGGGACCGGTGGCGTTGATAACTCCCTTTGCGCGCACCTCCCAGCTTTCGCCGCTGACAGAATCGGTCAAGTGAACTCCGGTGATCCTGTCGTTCTCCTTGAGCAGGTTGCTGACCGCAACGTGATTGATCACCACCGCGCCCTGCTGCTGCGCCGTCAGCGCCAGGGAGAGGGCCATGCGCGCGTCGTGGAACTGGCCGTCGTAATAGAGCACCCCGGCTTTCAGCCCTTCGGCCTTCAGGGTCGGAAACCGGCGCAGCGCTTCCTTGCGACTGAGCAGCCGGCTGTGCCCGATATTCCGTTTGCCGGCGAGGATGTCGTAGAGTTTGAGACCGGAAAAGACGTAGGGGATGTCGATCCAGCGGTAGAGCGGAGTGACCAGCGGCAGGCAGTTGGAGAGGTGTGGCGCGTTCTTCAGCAGGGTGTAGCGCTCGCGCAGACCGTCTTTCACCAGATGGTACTGGACCCGATCGAAATGTTTGACGGCCATTTCGAGATAGCGCACTCCACCATGCACCAGCTTGGTGCTGCGGCTGCTGGTCCCCTCGGCGAAGTCGTTCTTTTCCACCAGCGCCACCTGCAGGCCGCGGCTCGCAGCGTCAAGCGCCACCCCACAGCCGGTCGCCCCGCCGCCGATGACCAGCAGGTCGAAGATGCGCCCGGACTTCAACTGCTGAAGGTTCTCAAGTCGTCCCATGTTCTTCCTGTTACATACAAAAAGCCACGTCCAGGGGCGTGGGCAAAAATAGTATGACCCGAAGCGGTCAGGGGGACTCTATTAATATCACCGGGTCGCCGGGACGCAGTTTGCCCCCTTTCAGCACCCGGGCGAAGACCCCTTCTTTCGGCATCACGCAATCCCCGGCCTGATAGTAGATGGCGCAGCGGGTATGACATTCCTTGCCGATCTGGGTGATTTCCAGCAGGGTTTCGCCGACCTGCAGCCGGGCCCCGACCGGCAGCTGCGGCAGGTCGATGCCGACGGTGGTGAGGTTTTCGGCGAAATCACCGTTGTCGACGTCCAGTCCCAGGGCGCGCATCTTGTCGATACTCTCCTTGGCCAGCAGGCTGACCTGGCGGTGCCAGTCACCGGCGTGGGCGTCGCCGACGATGCCGTGCTCTGCACGCAGCTCGACCTGCTCGACCGGGGTTTTACGTTCCCCCTTGTTTTCGCTGATGCAGACTGCAATAAGCTGTCCCGCCATGGTTACCCTCCGATGCTCGCCATGCTGAAGGCAGCCGGCTGCTGCTGTTCACTGTCCATGAGATGTTGCGCCGGTTTGGCGCTGATCACCTGGCGCAGAACCTTTTCCAGCTCAGCTTCCGGGCGCTGCAGGTAAGGTTTGAGATCAACCGTGCCGTCGTTGAACAGGCAGCTTTTGGCCAGCCCGGCGGCGGTCACCCGGATCCGGTTGCACGAGCCGCAGAAATGCTCGCTCATCGGGGTGATGATGCCGAGCGTTCCCGGCGCGTTCTTGATCCGGTAGGTCCTGGCCGGCCCGCAAAAGCTGCCTCTGGGAAGGGTTTCCAGGTCGTGGTGACGACTCAGCTGTGCCAGGATCTCCGCGCCGCTGACGATCTTCGTCTGCCAGTTCGCCTCGCGCATGATCGGCATGTACTCGATGAATCTGACGGACCAGGGTCTGTCCAGGCTCATGGTGGCAAAGGGGAGAATCTCCTGATCATTGATCCCGCGCATCACCACCATGTTGAGTTTGATGATCAGACCGACCGATTCGGCGGCTTCCAGTCCTTTGAGAACGGTCGCCAAAGACCCGCCTCGGGTGATTCGGGTAAAAATTTCCGGTCGCAGGGAATCGAGACTGACGTTCAGGCCTCGCACCCCGGCGTCTCTCAACGCCTGCGCCTGATCGGCCAGCAGCAGGCCATTGGTGGTCAGCGCGACCTCGGCGATTCCCGGCGTGCCCGCCACCCGGCGCAGAAAGTCGAGCACCCCCTTGCGCACCAGCGGTTCACCGCCGGTGACGCGCACCTTGCGGATGCCCAGTTGCGCCGCCGTCGTGACGATGCGCAGGAATTCCTCGTAGCGCAGGATGTCGCCGCAGGTTTTCAGAGGCACGCCTTCGGCCGGCATGCAGTAGCTGCAGCGCAGGTTGCAGCGATCGGTGATCGACAGGCGCAGATAATTGATGGTTCGTCCGAAAGTATCCTGCATCTCAGGAGCCCTCTCTGATGGATGTTTCCAGTGTCGTGAGTTGCTTGCCGGCTGTCAAGGACGAGCTCAAAAAACGAGGACGATTCCCGGCGGAACCCACCGCCGCGATGTTTTTGATCCGGGCCTCGCGGGCCTTGAACACCGCCCAGAGTCGTTCCCCCGGCTGCGGCTCACCCAGGGCCTGGTAGCCGCGGCTGCTCAGTTCGGCGACCAGTTTGTCCCGGCCGGCCAGGGTCAGACGAACCCGGTCGCCGAGCAATACCGCCTCATGAACTTCACCCTGCAGGTGATTTCTCGGGCTCCCCTCCGGCAACTGCCGGTAGAGAGCGATATCCCAGGGGTTGACGGTCAGGCAAGCCGGTCCCGTCGCCACCATGTCAAAGGGGGCGAGAAAGGTCGAGCCGCCCCGGCTGCGGAAGACTGGTCTGTCCGCCTCGTGCAGGACTTCACCGGAGAGATAATTGACCCCGACGAAGCGGGCAACATATTCACTGGCTGGCGCCTGCAGCAGTTGATGGAAACTCCCCTGCTGGACAATCCGGCCCCGTTCCATGACCGCGATCCGTTTGCGGAAGAACGCGGCCTCCTCGACATCATGGCTGACCAACAGGGTCGGGATCTTCAGCTCGGTCAGGACCTGCAGCAGCCAGCGGCGGATCCCACCGCGAGCGGCGGGGTCGAGGGCTGCAGTCGGCTCATCGAGCAGCAGCAGTCGCGGGCCAGTGGCCAGGGTCCGGGCCAGGGCCACCTTCTGCCGCTCACCGCCGGACAACTCTGCGACGCTGCGCCCGGCCAGCGGCGCGATCGTCAGTTTTTCCAGCAGCTGATTGACGATCTTTTGCCTTTCAGCGCGTCCGGCGCCACGCAGCTTCAGCCCGAAACCGATGTTGCCGCTGACATTCAGATGCGTGAACAGAGCGAGGTCCTGAAAGAGCATGCCGATCCGTCGCTGTTCAGGGGGAAGATCGATGCATCGTTCGGTATCAAACAGGCGACGTTCACCAAGCCTGATCTGCCCGTTGGCCGGTCGGCTGAGTCCGGCCAGCAGCCGCAGCAGGCTGCTTTTGCCGGCGCCATTCGGCCCGAGCAGAATGGTGATGCCGGGGGGGACGGACAGGTCCAGGTCGAGGTCGAACGACCCGTTCCGATAGTTCAGACAGCACTCCAGCCCGGTCATGACCTTGCCTCCCAGGGGCGCAGCAACCGTGCGGTCGACAGCAGCAGCAGCGAAATCAGCAGCAGCAGGGTTCCCAGGGCGAAGGCCTGCCGCGGATCGCTCTGGAAGGCGCTGTAGAGCGCCAGCGACAGGGTCTGGGTGCGCCCCGGCAGGTTGCCGGCGAACAGGATGATCGCCCCGAACAGGCCGAACCCCTGAGCCAGGGCCATGATCGCTTCGGCGAACAGGCCGCGTCTGACGACCGGCAGGGCGACGCGGCGGAAACTCTGCCAGGGGGTGGCCCCGAGCAGCCGGGCGGCCTCCTCCAGTTTGCGATCGACCCCGTCGAACAGGCTGGCGCAGCGCCGGACAAAATAGGGACTCACGACGAACAGGATGGCGATCACCACCGCCGCCAGGGTAAAGGGGATACGCACCCCGAATTCGGCCAGCAGACCGCCGAGCAGACCGCGCCGGCCGAAGGCGAGCAGCAGCGCCAGACCGGCCACCACCGGCGGCAGCACCATCGGCAGTTCCAGCAGGATCTCCAGGGAGTGCCGAAGCCGGCCGCGACAACGCGACAGGCCGTAGGCTGCGGGAAGGCCGAGCAGCAGGGTCGGGAGAAGGGCCAGCAATGAAGAGAGCAGGGTGATCCACAGAGCCAGCAGCACCTCAGTCTTCGTCAGCTGGTTCAACAGCTCGGCCGGACTGACGGCCAACAGCAGGGCGAAAATCGGCAGCAGCAGCAACATGCCGAGAGTCAGGCCGCAACTGGCCAGCAGTATGGTGAAAGGATGAAGCCGGTTCATCGAAGGTTCTCCAGCTGTAATCCGTATCGGGTGAAAATCTGTCTGGCCGGTTCGCTCAACAGGTAGTCGACAAATGCCCCGCTCTGCCGCTTCCCGTCGCGCACCCTGGCGAGCGGATAGCTGATCCGGGGGAGATGTTGCTGCGGCAAAGGAATGGTTGTCAAACCGTTTGCGGCGGGTGACATGAGATCGCTGCGGTAGACGAATCCGGCATCGGCTTCCCCGAGCAACAGCTTGGTCAGAATCGCCTTGACCTGCGATTCTTCGCTGACCACGTTCCCCTCGATTCGGGCCACCAGGTCCGGGCCGCAATTCGGGTCGGTGGCCAGGCCGGTGAGCAGCTGCCGGGTATAGCGGCCGACCGGCACCTCCCGGTCGCCGATCGTCAGCAGCAGCCCGGGGCGGGCCAGGTCCTCCAGAGTCGTAGCGATCGGGCGCAGATCCCGGCGGACGGCCAGCACCAGCTGGTTGGTCAGCAGCGGCCGGGGCGTTTCGACCAGGTTCTGCTTCACCAGTCGCTCCATCACCGGCTGATTGGCGGAAATGAACAGGTCGGCCGGAGCCCCCTGCTCGATCTGGCTGGCGAGGGTCTGACTGCCGGCGAAATTGAGCAAAACTTTTGTGCCCGTGTGCCCCGATTCGTAGTTGCGGGCCAGTTCGCGCAACGGTTCGGTCAGCGAGGAGGCGGCAAAGACTGTCAGCTCCCTTGCTTCGGCCGGCAGGGTGAAAGCCGACATAAGCAGCAGTGTCAGCAGAAGGCGGGTCAGGACCATTGGGGAAAACACTCCTCGAAACAGCGGTCGGCCTGTCGATTGACCTGGTCGCGCAGTTGCCGGAATTCTTTCAGCAAAGCGGTCGCCTCATCGGTCAGCCGGGTTTCGCCGCCCCCCTTGCCGCCGGAGCGGCGCTCCAGCAGTGGAAACGGGGCATGTTCTTCCATGGTCTGCAACCGGGACCAGGCCTTGCGGTAGGAAATGCCCAGAGCTTTGGCGGCCGCATTGATCGACCCGGCGCGCTCCACCGCCGCCAGCAGCCGGTAGCGACCGTCACCGAGAAAAGGCTGGCCGTGAAATTCGAGCCAGACTTTGGAGCGGACCTGAAACTCACTCATGACAGAAAGCGCTCCACGATCAGGTCGCAGAGCCCGACCGCATCATTGATGTCATATAGCGGGACATCGAGTACCAGGGGTTCATCCGAAGCCACTGCCACCAGGGTCGGATCATTTTCCTCGCCGCGGCAGAGCAGCGTGGCGCTGCGCTCCCGGCGATGGACCTCGATCTTCGGCATGCTGCTGCGTTTGAACCCCTCGGTCAGCACGATGTCGAGATCTCCGCAGTAGGCGGCGATGGTCTCAGCCGGCCCCAGCTCCTGCTCCGGCGGGTTCTGCTTGACCATGGCGATCTGGGCCGGGGAGGTGATCAGCATGGTGTCAGCCCCCGCCCTGGTCAGGCGCCAGGAATCCTTCCCCTCGTGATCGATGCTGAAGCTGTGGGCATCGTGCTTGATCGCGCCGACCCGGTAACCGCGGGATTTCAATTCGGCGATCAGTTTTTCCAGCAGGGTGGTCTTGCCGGTGCCGCTTTTGGCGACGATCGAGACAACCGGTGGGGTCATGATTTTCTCCTTGATGGCGGTCAACTGCTCCGGAGTGTTGATATTGAGCAACGCGCGTTGCCAGTCGACGGGCAGCTCTGAGGCATCGAGATAGCGGATTTTGATCCGCTGGTAGAAATCGTAGATGCGGAACTGGTCGTTACGCAGCAGATCTTCCATCGGCGCCAGGCAGTTCTTGTGGTAAAGGGCGAAGACCGGTTCATAGCCGTCCGGGGTGCGCGGCACTACGGCATCAAACCCGTTGCGCTGCGCCAGCAGCAGCTCGACGATTCGGCCATCCGGATAGGGCATGTCGCAGGGGGCGACGAAGATCCAGTCGGTCGTGGCCGCCTTCAGTCCGGTATGCAATCCGCCCAGGGCGCTGCCGGGGTAGATATCCGGAATGGCCGGGATATCATGCCGAGCTAAATCGGGTCGGTCGCCGGCGATGAAGACGGTGGCGAAATAGCGCTGCAGCAGCTCCAGGGAGATGGTAAACAGACTCCGGTCGTCGACCGTCAGTTTCGCCTTGTCCCGCCCCATCCGCCGGCTCTTGCCGCCGGCCAGCAGCACCCCGGTGACGTCGGGGTAGCGGTCGACTGGGTTTCGGTCGTTGTGCGAAAACTGCATAACGGATGTCCTGAAAAATGCGGTTTTGAACCGCAAAAAGTTGAATTATTTTATTTCTCCCTCTCCCTTGATGGGAGAGGGCTGGGGTGAGGGTGAAATGACCTCGGGCAGTAACCCCCTCCCCTCAATCCCCTCCCACCAGGGGAGGGGAAGATTTCCTAAATTTTATCCTTCCAGTTCCTTGATCCGTTCGCGCAGTTCCTTTTCCTTCGCCTTCTGCGCGGTGGTGTCGCGCATGATCGAGGCGATTCCCAGCAGCTGGCCGTTGTCATCCTTGATCATGACGATCGAGAAGTCGCTGAAGCATCGCTTCCCTGATTTATGCAGGGCCGGAACCGACAGCATGTCACTGCCGTATTTGGTCTCGCCGCTGGCCATCACCCGGTGGTAGCCGTCCCAGTGGCGCTGGCGCAGGTGTTCCGGGATGATCAGGTCAAGGCTCTGGCCGAGCGCTTCGGCAGCAGTGAAGCCGAAGGTCGCCTCGGCGCCCTGGTTCCACAGGCGGATGATCCCTTCGCGGTCGGCGAAGAGGATGGCGTCCGGGGCCTGATCGACCAGGTCTCTGTAGATGCGGGTTTCCATGAGCTTGTGTCCTTTGTTCTAGGGGTTCTGAATATAAGCATTCCTGCGGGTATAGAACCACCAGTTTATCACCAGACAGATGAAGTAAAAGATGGCGAAACCGTAGAGGGCGTATTCCGGGGTGGTCGCCTTGATCTGTTCGCCGAACACCTTGGGGATGATGAAAGCGCCGTAGGCGGCGACCGCCGAGGTCCACCCCAGCACCGGTCCGGCCTGCTCCTTGTCGAAGATGATGGCGATGGAGCGGAAGGTCGAGCCGTTACCGACCCCGGTGGCGGCAAAGAGGATGATGAACAGCACCAGGAACGGATAGAAGTAGGTCTCCGGGCTGGCCGAAGCGTAGGCGGCCTTCATGAAATAGGCGCAGCCCAGCGCCGAGATGATCATCACGATCGAGACCCACTGGGTGACGATGGCGCCGCCGAGCTTGTCGGCGATCTTGCCGCCGACCGGGCGGATCAGCGCGCCGATGAAGGGGCCCATCCAGGCGAACATCAGGGCGCTCGGGCCGTTGGGATTGACGGTCTTGTGGGTCAGCACGCCGTCGACCAGGATGTGCGAGAAACCGAAAATGACCTTGATCGACAGGGCGAAGGCCGCCGAGTAGCCGATGAAGGACCCGAAAGTCATGGTGTAGATGATGGTCATCGCCCAGGTGTGTTTGTTTTCGAAGATCTTGTACTGCCGGTTGAGATTGGCCTTCAGCCCGCCCGAGGTCAGGTGTTTCATGCCGTAAACCGTCGCCGCGATGACCAGCGGCAGCACGATCCATTTGCTCAACAGACCCAGGCCGACCGGCGGCGGCAGCATCAGGTAGAGGCCGGCGACCGAGGTGACGAAGGCGATCAGCAGCAGGCCGCTGATCATGGCGAACGATTTGCCGGTCGAGCTGAGATCGGGAGAAACGGTTTCGGTCTTGATGTTGTGCATGCCGAACCAGCCGGCGAAGGCCAGCGGGATCAGCAGCAGCAGCCAGACAAAGCCGGCGTTGTGAATATAGGTTTCGGTGCCGGCCGGGATCTTGCCGATCAGGGTGCCGCTGGTGTTGATCAGGGTTTGCGACTTGCCACCGAACAGGCCGAAAGTCATCACCAGCGGAATGACGATCTGCATGGTGGTGACGCCGAAGTTCCCCAGCCCGGCGTTCAATCCCAGCGAGGTCCCCTGGACCCGCTTGGGAAAGAAGAAGCTGATGTTCGACATCGACGAGGCGAAGTTGCCGCCGCCGAAGCCGGAGAGCAGGGCCAGCAGGTAGTAGACTTCGATCGGCGTCGCCTTGTTCTGCAGGGCGATGCCGGTGCCGATCGCCGGAATCATCAGCAGCGCGGTGGTGAAGAAAATCGTGTTGCGCCCTCCCGCGATGCGGATCAGGAAGGAACTGGGGATGCGCAGGGTCGCGCCGGTCAGCCCAGCGATCGCCGACAGGGTGAACAGCTGCGACTGGCTGAACGGGTAGCCGAGGTTGATCATCTGCACCGTGATGATCCCCCAGTAGAGCCAGACGGCGAAACCGCAGAGCAGGCTGGGGATCGAGATCCACAGGTTGCGGTTGGCGATTTTCTTTCCTTCGGACTCCCAGAACTGCTCGTCCTCTACGTCCCAGTTGTGCAGGTTGATAGCCATGATTTACTCCTTGAGGGCATCGTCAATAAATTGTGCTTTGTCCAGTTCGAATTTCTGCATATCTTCAGGGTGTTTTTCTCTCATCAACCTGGTGGCGACCAGGTGCATCCAGATCAGACAGGCCAGCGACAGGAGGAACATGAACATCCAGCAGCTGGTCCACAGGCCGGTTCCTTCGAGCAGATAACCGAAGATGATCGGGCAGAAGAAGCCTCCGAGACCACCGAGCACGCCGACCATGCCGCCGACCACCCCGACCTCCTCGGGGAAGTAGTCGGGAATCAGCTTGTAGACCGCCGCCTTGCCGATCCCCCAGATGCTGCCGAGCATGATCACCAGGATGGCGAAGATCCAGACGTTGGCCTGAAAGAAGATCCGCGTGACCCCTTTGGCCAGCAGCTCCTTCTTTTTCACCTGCTGACCGACCTCGACCACCGGCTCCTGCCAGGCCTGCTTGGTCGGCAGGACCAGCATCCCGGAGTCGTAGTTCGCAAGCAGCGGCTTTTCGCGCAGCTGGTAGCTGGTTTCCCCAATACTGATCTCGGTGCCGCTGACTGCCGTAACCGTGCCGCTGCGTTTGGCCATGACCCCGCGCCCCGGCGAATAGATGTCCATTTTCGGGATGATCACCAGGAAGCTGATCAGCACCGAGGAACCGAGCACCCAGTACATGATGGTGCGGCCGCCGAATTTATCCGAGAGCCAGCCGCCCAGGGCGCGGATCACCCCCGAGGGGAGGCTGAAAGCGGCAGCGAACAAGCCGGCGGTGACCAACGGCAGGTAGTAGACGTTGACGAAGTAGGGGACCAGCCACTGAGAGAAGGCGACGAAGCAGCCGAAAACCAGGAAATAGTAGAGGCCGAAACGCCAGACCCGGACGCTTTTCAGCGGGGTCAGCATCTGGGTGAAGGATTTGGTTGACGAGGCCGGTTTCTTGTTTTCAGCAAAGATGAAAAACAGCACGCCCATGGTCGCGAGCATGATCGCGTAGTAGACCGGCAGCTCGCGCCAACCTTCGAGGTTGGCGCCATTATTGGTCAGTTTATTAAGAATCGTTGGGGCGAACATGGTGGTCAAAGCCGCGCCCGCATTTCCGGCGCCGAAGACTCCGAGCGCCGTTCCCTGCCGTTCGCGTGAGTACCAGACCGAGGTGAAGGCGATGCCGATGGAGAAACTGACTCCGGCCAGTCCAAAGCCGAAACTGCAGAGGGCGAAACTGGTGAAGCTGTCCGCTTTGGAGAGCAGGTACATCGGAATCGCGCAGATCAGCAGCAGGGTCCCGTAAATCGGCTTGCCACCGAACTTGTCGGTCAGCATCCCGGCCGGCAGGCGGAAGATCGAGCCGGTCAGCACAGGAATCCCCATCAGCCAGCCGATCTCCACCGGCCCCCATTTGAAGACCTGGTTGTCGGCCAGGAAGGTCACCAGCACGCCGTTGAACATCCAGGCGGCAAAGCAGACAGTGAAGGCCAGGGTGTTGAGGAACAGAATCTTATGCGATTTTGCGGTTGCGGCTTCCTGCATGATCAGGTCCTTTTCGGTTCGCAGTTCGGTTCTGAAGTCTTGTTGAAATCGTTGCCACTTAGTAATGCAGATAGTCTCAGGACACCCACTTCAAGGGACGCATGAACCCGTCCCTGGGGCTTGACTGCCGCCATCCGGGCGGCAGACACCCTTTTCGTGGGCATCCTGAGCCTATCTGCCGGTTCAATTTTCAATTCGGGCCCGTCGCCGGTACCAGATCACCACCTGGAAGGGTCGCCACAGGTAGCTGAGTGGGACGCTGATCACGTGGACCAGCCGGGAAAACGGGAACAGCGCCAGCAGGAAAAAGGCGTTACAGGCGTGCAGCTTGACGACGAACGGCATGTTTGCCAGGTAGTCAATTTTCGGGCTGAAGACGACCAGCGAGCGCAGCCAGGGGGCGACCGTATGGACGTACCAGAAGCCACCCCAGCGCAGAGTCACGGCGATGTAAACACCGGTGATAACCTGAACCAGCAGCGCCAGTAGCAGCAGCCAGTCGACCTTGCTGGTCACGACGCAGACTCTGGGGTTGCTCGCCCGGCGAATCAGCAGCACCAGCATGGCGAGAATCGTCATCACGCCGAGGGCGATCCCGGAAACTTCGAGGACATAGAGCCGTCCCGGTTCGCCCAATAACGCCCCCCAGGCGCCGGGGAAAAGGAACGCCAGGGTATGGGCGAGCAGGATCAGTAGAATCGCGTAGTGCCAGGGGACCGAGCCCCAGAACAGCGCCTTGCTTTCGAGGAACTGCGACGACTGCGACGACCAGGAATAGCGGTCGATGCAGTAGCGATAGCAGCCGACCGCCAGAGCCAGGGCAACGGCCACATAGGGGAAGACGCCGAACAGAATCAGATCGATCATGAGAGAGCTCCTTTGTCTGCGCTGCCTGCGTTCAAAAAACTGTGCAGGGCCTTGAGCAGTCCCCGGTAGGGGTGGGCAGCGTTGTCGATGCCGTGAATGATTTTTTCCAGGGCCGGCAGCAGGCCGTCCTCGATCAGTTCCCGGCGGCAGCCCTGATCGTCGATGATACCGATGAAGCGCAGCATCTCTCCCAGGTGATCCGGCAGTTCACTCCCGCAGCGGTAATCGTGCTGCCGGTAGAGTTCCTGCAGCTTCATCAGAAACATGGTGCGCTGTTGGCTTTCGCCGCACAGCTGATAGCCGACGTAGGGATGACAGAGCGGCTGCAGGTCGAAGGCGCCGGTGAAGACTTCCTCGATGCGCGCCCGGTCGCTGGCGGTCAGAAATGCGGCAAAGGGTTGCAGTTGTTCCGCGGCCTCGGGACGGTTCTTTTGCAACAGTTCCAAACAGTCGGTAGCGGTCTGTTCCAGATTCGCAGCCGGGTAACTGAGCAGCGTTGCGAACTGGCGGCAGAGATCCTGATGGGTTTGCAATCCGCTCATATTCACCACCTCCGTTTCGGCGCCTTGCGGCTGCCGAAGCCCATGTCCTGCCGGTATTGTTCCGGATCGGTGGTCGCTTCCACGGCGCGGTCACGCAGCATCGGCGGCACAACGATACGCTGCTTGATATTGGTCAGGGAGGTCATGCGGTAGATCGCCTCGACCTGCTTTTCACTCAGCCCGGCGGTCTCGCGCGCTTTGGCCACTTCGCTCTCCTCGATATCGCCGACCCCGGCGCTGCGGCGTTGCAGGCGGACGGCGATCAGGCGGCGATAGACCGATTTGACCTCCTCGATGTTGCCGCCGGCGAACAAACCGGCCAGGTAGGCGAGCGGCAGGCGGGCATTCTCCAGGGTGGTGAAGAAATCCTCGGCCTGTTTCTGCGCGCCCTGCTGTTCCGTCGACAGCACCGGCAGCAGCGGCGGCACGTAGAAGAGCATCGGCAGGGTGCGGAATTCCGGATGCAGCGGCAGGGCGATGCCCCATTCCTTGACGAACTTGTAGACCGGCGAGGCCATGGCGGCGGCGATCACTTCCTCGGCGATTCCCGCCTTGAGGGCGGCGATGCGGATTTCGGGATCATTTGGATCGAGGATCATGTCACGCTGGGCGGCGGCCAGTTGGCCGTCATCCTTCAGCGCCGTTGCCTCGATCCGGTCGGCGTCGTAGAGCAATACGCCGAGGTAGCGGATGCGGCCGACGCAGGAGTGGAAGCAGGCCGGGGCTTCGCCGGCCTCCTGGCGCGGAAAGCAGAGGATGCACTTTTCCGACTTGCCGGTGGTCCAGCCGTAGTAGGTCTTCTTGTAGGGGCAGCCCGAGACGCACATCCGCCAGCCGCGGCACTTGTCCTGGTTGATCAGCACGATGCCGTCCTCGCCGCGTTTGTAGATCGCCCCCGAAGGGCAGCTGGCGACGCAGCCGGCGTTCAGGCAGTGGTTGCAGATGCGCGGCATGTGGAAGAAGACCATCTTCTCGATGGCGAACAGCTGCTGCTGCTGCTCTTCGCTCAACTTGACCACGCCGGGATCGTTAGCGGCGTAGATGTTGGAGCCGGAGAGGTCGTCGTCCCAGTTGGGGCCGGCTTCGATCTTCATCGGCTTGCCGCTGACCATCGAGATCGGCCGGGCGGTCGGCTGGTCGTTGCCGGCCGGGGCGTTGGTCAGATCCCCATATTTGAAGGTGAACGGTTCGTAGTAGTCGTCCATGGTCGGCAGGTCAGGGTTGTGGAAGATCTTCCCCAGCGCTCCCGCCTTGCTCCCCATCTTCAGCTTCAGCTGCGCGCCGGAGCGTTCCCAGCCGCCCTTGTACTGTTCCTGGTCCTCCCATTTGGTCGGGTAGCCGGTGCCCGGCTTGGTTTCGACATTGTTCCACCACATGTACTCGACCCCCTTGCGGTCGGTCCAGAGGTTCTTGCAGGCGATGCTGCAGGTGTGGCAGCCGATGCATTTGTCGAGATGGAAAACCGTGGAAACCTGTGCGCGTATGTTCATGACTGTTGTCCTTTATGATCCGAATTGATAGTCCGGTTGAACGACCTGGCAGCTGCGGAAACCGGCCTCACGCCGCCCACTCCCAGGGACGCATGAACCCATTCCTGGGGCTTGACTGCCGCCATCCGGGCGGCAGACACCCTGTCCGTGGGCGGCCTGAGCCCGGCGAACTGAGGAGATGGTAAATAAAAGTTTTTCCTCACCATTGCGGTTCCCCCGCCAGTTTGCGCACCAGGATGAAGGTGTCGCGGTTGGCGCCGGTCGGGCCCCAGTAGTTCCAGCCGTAGGTGAACTGGCCGTAGCCGCCGACCATCAGGTTCGGTTTGAGGCGCACCCGGTTGAGGCTGTTGTGGCCGCCGCCGCGCTTGTTGCCGCGAAGGGGCGATTTGGGGACGCCGACGGTCCGCTCCGGCGAATGGTAGAGCAGGGAGATGCCGCGCGGTATCCGGCTGGTGACGATCGCCCGGGTGACCACCACGCCGTGGTCGTTGTAGACCTCGACCCAGTCGTTGTCGCCCACGCCGATCTCGGCCGCGTCCTTCTCGTTGAGCCAGAAGGGGTGGCAGCCGCGCGACAGGGTCAGCATCCGGTGGTTGTCGCCGTAGGTGCTGTGGATGCTCCATTTGCCGTGCGGGGTCAGGTAGTTGAGCATGATGCTCTTCTCCCCGGTCTCGGTGACCACCAGGTCCTGCAGCACGCTCGGGTCGGGTTTCGGCTTGTAGGTCGGCAGGTGCTCGCCGAAAGCGATGTAGCTCTCGTGGTCGAGGTAGAAGTGCTGGCGGCCGGTCAGGGTCCGCCAGGGCACCAGCCGCTCGACGTTGAGGCTGTAGGCCGAATAGGCGCGGCCGTCGTTGGTCAGGCCGCTCCAGCAGGGGCTGGTCAGCAGTCGGCGCGGCTGGCGGTCGAGGTCGGCGAAGCTGGTGCGGATGCCACGGGTCTTCTCGGCCAGGTCGAGCAGCGGCACGCCGACCTTGACTTCCTCGGCCTGGAAGGCCTTGTAGGTGACTTCGCCGTTGGTTTCCGGCGCCAGGTGCAGGATCACCTCGGCGGCCTCCCGGGCCTCGACCAGGGAGGGGAATTTCTGGCCGTTCCATTCGACGGTCGGCTTGGTCTCCAGCAGTTCGTCATAGAACTCCTCGATCGACCAGTTGAGCCCGTGGGCGCCGATTCCCTCCTTGCGTGGGTTGGGGCCGTAGGAGATGAAGCGGTTATAGAGATTTTTGTAATCCCGCTCGACCACCACCAGGTTCGGCATGGTTTTGCCGGGGATCGCTTCGCACTCCCCCTTGCTCCAGTCTTTGATCTCCGGCTGGGCCATCTCGGCCGGGGTGTCGTGGGCCAGGGGGACGGCGACGATATCGCGCACCGGTTCCGGCAGGTGGGTTTCGGCCAGTTCGCTGACTTTCTTCGCCAATCCCTTGAAGATGTCCCAGTCGCTGCGCGATTCCCAGCAGGGAGGGACCGCCGCCTGCAGCGGGTGGATGAAGGAGTGCATATCGGTGGTGTTCAAATCATCCTTCTCGTACCAGGTCGCGGTCGGCAGGACGATATCGGAATAGAGGGCCGAGGTGTCCATGCGGAAATTGATGTCGACCACCAGGTCTAATTTTCCTTCCGGGGCCCGGTCGCGCCAGACCACGTCCTTGACCGATTCTTTGGCGGTCTCGGGAGCGACGGTGTTGGTGTGCGTGCCGAGGTAATGTTTGAGGAAATACTCGTGCCCCTTGGCGCTCGACATCAGTGCGTTGCCGCGCCAGATGATCCACATGCGCGGCCAGTTTTCCGGCGCATCCGGGTCCTCGACGGCGAATCTCATCTTCTTCTCGGTCAGCTGTTTAACGGTCCAGTCGACGATCTCCTGGTTGCTCTTCGCTCCGGCGGCCTCGGCCTGCTTGACCAGTTCGCTCGGGCTGCGGTCGAACTGCGGATAGAAGGGGAGCCAGCCGTTGCGCACCGCGCGGATCTGATGATCGATGGTGTGTCCTTCGGTAACCTGGTTCTTTTTCGCTGCCGGGTTGATCAGCATTTCATCGGCGGTGCGCTCGTAGCGCCACTGGTCGCTGTGGACGTAATGATAGGAGGGGGCGTTCTGGAAGCGGGGCGGCTTGCTCCAGTCGAGCGCGCCCATGATCGTCGCCCAGGGGGCGACCGGGGCCAGCTTCTCCTGGCCGACGTAATGGTTGAGGCCGCCGCCGTTCTTGCCGACGCAGCCGCAGAGCATCAGCGAGACGATCCCGGCGCGGTAGATTAGATTGGCGTGGTACCAGTGGTTGATGCCGGCGCCGATGATGATCGAACACTTGCCTTCGGTCTGCTCGGCGGTCGAGGCCCACTCGCGGGCGAACTGGATGACGTTGGCGCGGTCGATGCCGGTGTGCTTTTCCTGCCAGGCCGGGGTGTAGGCGCTGTCTTCCGCGTCGTAATTTGCCGGGTAATCGCCGGCCAGACCGCGATTGACCCCGAACTGGGCCATCAGCAGGTCGAAAACGGTCGTCACCGGCACCCGCCCCTTGGCGGTCTCCAGGTACTGCACCGGGACTCCGCGTTTAACGGTGCGGCCATCGGTGAAGTCGTCAAAAGCGACCTGCAGGATTTCCGCCTCGGTGTCGCGCAGGGAGAGTTGCGGGGCGATCGGCTTGCCGTCCTGGCCGTCCTTCATCTGCAGGTTCCACTCCCCCTTCTGCTGTTGCCAGCGGAAGCCGAGGGTGCCGAGCGGCATGCGCGGCTGCTGGCTCTCCTCGTCCCAGACCAGGTATTTGAAATCGGCCTTATCCTCTTCCTGGTAGCGTTCGAGATCGGCTGCCCGGGCCATCCGTCCCGGGGTGTAGCCGCCGTCCTTTTCCTCCAGTTCGATCAGGAAAGGGGTGTCGGTGTAGCGCTTGAGATAATCGATGAAATAGGGGGTCTTGGTCTGGTGATGGAACTCGGTCAGAATGACGTGATTGACCGCCATCCAGAAGGCGCCGTCCTGCCCGGCGTGAACCGGAATCCACTGGTCGCCGAACTTCGAGGTCATGCTGAAGTCGGGGGAGAGAATGCAGACCTTGGAGCCGTTGTGGCGCGCCTCAGTCAGGTAGTGCACGTCGGGGGTGCGGGTCATGCCGGGGTTGGAGCCCATGACGGCGATGAATTTGCTGTTGTACCAGTCGGCGCTCTCGGCGACATCGGTCTGCTCCCCCCAGATTTCCGGCGAGGCGTTTGGCAGGTCGCAGTACCAGTCGTAAAAGCTCAGGTTGGCGCCGCCGAGCAATTGCATGAAGCGGGAGCCGCCGGCAAAGCTGAGCATCGACATGGCCGGGATCGGCGAGAAGCCGACCAGCCGGTCGGCGCCGTGCTTTTTGATGGTGTAGACGGTCGAGGCGGCGATGATCTCCTCCACCTCGTCCCAGCTGGAGCGGCGGAAGCCCCCCTTGCCGCGCGCCTGCTGGTAGCTGCGGCGGCTTTCCTCAATTTCGACGATCGACGCCCAGGCCGCGACAGGATCGCTATGCTTGGCTTTGGCGGCGCGCCAGAGATCGGTCAGCTTGCCGCGCAGGTAGGGATACTTGATACGCAGCGGGCTGTAGAGGTACCAGGAGAAGGAGATCCCGCGCTGGCAGCCGCGCGGCTCGTAAGGGGGGATTCCGTCTTCCAGCGGCGGGTAGTCGGTCGCCTGCAGTTCCCAGCCGACGATACCGTCCTTGACATGCACGTTCCAGGAACAGCCGCCGGTACAGTTGACGCCGTGGGTGCTGCGGACGACTTTGTCGCACTGGTTGCGGTTGCGGTAGAATTCCTCCCAGGCGCGCGCCTTGGGGTCGATGATATCCTTGATCCAGCTCATGACAGGCCACCTTTGTTGATGAGATTGCGTTGACGATCGATCAGCGGCTGACGCACCGCCCGTATCCGCCGCCGGCCGATCAGCAGAGTGATCGCCAGCAGGATGACGACGCCGATGATGACCTGCAGTGCCAGCAAACCGGAACCGGGCGTTGCCGAGAGTTCAGCGGTCTGTTCGAAATAGGCGAGCAGATCGGCCCGCTCGGCTTCGGTCAGCGGGCGGTCGGCGAAGATCGCCTCCATGCTCGGGAAGGGCAGCGATTCCAGGACCTCGGCGACCCCTTCGGCGCCGAAATCCTGATACATGCCGCTCAGGTCGGGGCCGTAACTGGCGCCGGTGCTGAGTCCGACCCCTTTCAGGTTATGACAGGCGAAGCAGGGTGCGCCGCCGTTTTCAAAGGCGATGCTGCCGACAAACAGCGCTTCGCCGCGGGAGGGAGCGCCGGCAGCGCTGACCTTCGACCAGGGGCAAATCAGTATGAGCGCCAGGATGATGACGGCTGGACAGACAAACCTGTTTCCCGACATGACCACTCCTTTTCAGGTTGGAAATTGAATTTTCCGGTTTGTTTCAGACCGGCAACAGCAATGAAATGTAACTGCAAATAAGCAACTTGACCGGGCTGGTTTCGCCGGTGTTTGCTCCTGGTTAACTCCATGAAACGTACCAAGTTGTTGTTTTGTCTACTAAGTGTCTAAAAATAAAAAGGAAATCTCGTACAGAGATTTCCTTTCAGGGTGATGGGGCGGATCGGTAACCCTTGTGGACGTTACGCCGAAGTAACGTATTTGAAGTGATGTTACGAACTGGTAACCTGATTCTCCAGATCGTAACGCTGAATCTTTTCCCAAAGATTTTTACGTGAAATTCCGAGGGCTTGGGCGGTGGGGATTTTTTTTCCGTCGTTGCAGGAGAGGGCCTGGAGGATGAATTCCTTTTCGTAGTGCCCCAGGGCCTCTTTCAGGCTGCCCTGACCGAGAGAGACGCGGACTTCCGTGGGAACGGCTTTAACCATCTCGGCCGGCAGGTCGGTCGGCAGCACCATATTCCCTTTGCTGAGGGCGATGGCGCGCTCCATGGCGTGCTTCAGCTGGCGGACGTTGCCGGGCAGGGGATGCGCCAGCAGCAGTTCGCGCACCGGGGCCGAGAGCTGCTGCAGCGGCTTCTGCATCTTCTGCGCGTAATACTTGAGGAAGCCCTCAGCCAGCGGGATGATGTCCTCGGGACGTTCACGCAGCGGCGGCACGTCGATGGCGATGACGTTGAGGCGGTAAAAAAGATCTTCGCGGAATCTGCCTTCGGCGACCGCTTCAGCCAAATCGCAGTTGGTCGCCGCGACGATCCGTACATCGACCTCGAACTCTTTCTGGCTGCCGACCGGCTGGATGATCTTGTCCTGGATCACCCGCAGCAACTTGGCCTGGGCGGCGAGGGGCAGGTCGCCGATTTCGTCGAGGAACAGGGTGCCGCCATCGGCCGAGACGAACTTTCCTTTGTTGTCGGTATGGGCGCCGGTGAAGGCTCCTTTGATATGCCCGAACAGCTCCGATTCGATCAGGCTTTCCGGCAGCGCGCTGCAGTTGACCTTGATCAGTGGTTTGCTGCTTCGGTTGCTCAGCCGGTGGACCAAGTCAACGATACATTCCTTGCCGGTGCCGCTCTCCCCGGTGACCAGCACCGTCGAATCCAGCGGCGCGACCGATTCCAGCATCGACAGCACTTTCTGCATCAGCGGGCTTTTGAAAACCAGCGGCGGTCCATTTTCCTTGGACGCCAGGACATCTTTGAGCTGATTGACCTCCTCGGCCAGGCGGTATTGATCGGTAATATCGCGACTGACCAGCAGGGTGCCGAGAAAATTGCCTTCCACGTCCTTGATCGAGGAATAGGAATTGTCGAAATAACGATTCTGGGCGTTAACCACCCGGTGATTGGCCGGCAGGGCGCCGCTTTTCATGTTGATTAGCATCTCGCTCAGTTGCGGGTGGGCGCTGCGCGGATGGATATCGAAAATCGATCGACCGACAATCCGGTCGGCTTTGATTTTGCGGATTCTTTCCGCCGCCGGATTGCAGAATTGGATGACATGATTACTGTCGAGAAAGATCACCCCTTCGTTCATGTGGGAAAGGATGGCGGTCAACACTTCAGGTTTCGGGATCATCGCTGTTCCTTCCGTTACGAATTGGTAACATGGATGCCGTCTTGAAAAAAATATCCGCCGTAGCGGGTGCTGAGCTCGCAGAGATAACCTTTGGAATTATTGTCTTTTCTCCGCGTGCTCCGCGGTAAGTTCGTCTTCAATCCCGGCAAGATATACATTGATTTCCGCTTCAATCTGCGCCGCTCGCCGCGGATCATAGGTGTGCTGGGCAACGACATTTTTCAGCAGGCAGGAACTGCTGCCGCAGCTGACGCAATCGATCCGGTGTTTTTCCAGAATGACTCCGATTTGGGGGTGGTCCGCCAGCAGGCTGCTGACGGTCATCTGCGCATATTTTTCTAACAGTACCATCGCTCCGCTCCTGTAAATTTCCGCCAATTTGCTAAACTATAGTATCTTTCAGCCTTCAAAAACATGACCAAAGTCAAAAAGGCCACCAGGTCCGCTGACCTCTTGGGGCATTGACCTATATCCGGGGCGGGGCGGTAAATCGAAATCACCCAATGGACATCTCTCAACCCAAAACGGATTCCAGACTCTCTGAATATCGAGGCAAACAGATGGAACAGGATTTACGTCTCGAGTGCGCAAAGCTGCGTGCCGTGATCGACAACCTCAGTGTGGGTATTGGTATCACCGATGCTGACGGGACTACCCTGTCGCTCAATGAGGAAGGGTTGCGTATTCACGGCTTTACCTCGGAAGCCGAGATGTTCGACGTTCTCGATGAGTACGTTTCAGAGTTCGAGTTGCGTTACCCCGACGGTCGGCTGATGCCGCTGGAGGAGTGGCCGGCCTCACGGGCGCTGCGCGGCGAATATGTACGCGACTACGAAATTATTCTGTCACGGCCTGGCGTTCTGGAACCGCGGTTCATCAGTTACAGTGTGGTGCCGATCTACGATGATCGGAATTGCCTGACCCTGCTTGTCTATAACATGGTTGATCTGACCGAACAGAAACGATCGGAGGACAGGCTGCGTAAATCCCAGGCCGAACTGCAACAGCAGATTCAGGAACGTACCAGGGAATTGGGAAAACTGACCAGGGAGCTGGATCTGCTCAAGAATCAAACCTTTAACCAGCTGCTGAAGGTGATCGAAAGCGCCTGTCTGGGCCAGACCTATCTGTCACCTGGAGTCGACGACCCGCAGCGTTCGGCATTTTCGGATGATAGCAAGCAAAAACGGTTGTCTCCGCGCGAAACGGAAGTATTGAAGTTGCTGGCGGCGGGCCATAGCACCCAGCAGATTGCCGGTATTCTCTGCATCAGCATCAAAACCGTGGAGTCCCATCGTAGCAATATCATGAGAAAACTCAAAATGCAGAATCTGGCCGATCTGACCCGCTATGCGGTTCGGGTCGGTCTGGTAGAACCTTAAAACCAGCTCGCCCCCCTTCGCTCTCCGACAGGACGACCGTTTCTTTACCCTGCTGTTGCGCCGGAGCCGGTCCCGCTTCTCAGAAAATTCCCGATAATAAATCAGGTTCGCCCTGATTGTGACGGATACCAGAAATATTAATATTATTATAAGAGTCGAAGTCCCATCAAAATAATATTGAAGTCCTGCCGGTCATCTGCTCAATGAGAAATAGATTTAATTTTGTTGCCGGTCTGGAGGAGTAAATAATCTCCGGACGGCCGATCTGGCAGGTCGCCGTTGCCCCTTGCAATTCTTTTGAAAGTGCAGAATGTGATACCCTGGAGGCGGGGAGTGATGGACATGAAGGAACCTCAAGAGCAAGAAAAAAAACCAGCACATTCCGGGGATTTTCTGCCTGAAATTTTGGACAACCTCCTTGAAGGTTGTCAGATCATCAGCCCTGACTGGCGCTATCTGTATGTCAATGCTGCCGCAGCCCGTCAGGCACAATGCTCCACAAATCGGTTGCTCGGGCGAACCATGATGGACGCTTTTCCGGGGATCGAAAACACCCGCCTGTTCGCCACCCTCAAGCAATGCATGGCCGATCGAATTCCCCGCCGGATGGAGAACCAGTTCTCCTTTCCCGACCTGACGAGGGGGTGGTTCGAACTCAGATTCGAGCCGGTCCCCGAGGGTTTGGCCATCTTTTCCCTGGATATCACCAAGCGCAAGCACGTCACGGAAGAACAGCGCATCATGTATGAAGTGCTGCAGTTGATCAACGAGGCCGAGGACTGGGAGCCCCTGCTGAAAGCGGTCCTGATTCGTTTGCAAGAGTGGTCAGGGTGCGAAGCGGTCGGCTTTCGGATAAAAGCGGGGCAGGATTTCCCCTATTTTGTGACTTCGGGGTTCCCGGCGGACTTTGTGCAGGCGGAAAACTTCCTTTGTTCCTATAGCGAGAATGGTGAAATCGAACTTGACTCAGACGGCAAACCGAAAATGGAATGCATGTGCGGCAATATTCTCAGCGGAAAATACGATCCGACCAGGAGTTTTTTTACCACCGACGGATGTTTCTGGAGCAATTGTACGACCGAACTGCTGGCCCATACCACCGAGGCTGATCGTCTGGCACGAACCCGTAATCGTTGCAACGGCGAGGGGTTTGAGTCGGTGGCGCTGATTCCACTGCGCTCCGGCAAAGAAACCCTTGGCCTGATCCAGCTCAATGACAGCCAGAAAAATCGATTTACTCCCGAATCAATTGCCCTGTACCGGCGGATCGCTGATCGGATCGCCAATTTCACGGCGAAGAAACAGGCTGAAGCGAAAGTCTCGCACCTGAACGCCATCCTGCGCGGAATCAGAAATGTCAACCAGCTGATCGTTCACGAAAAGGATCCCGAGCAGCTGATCCGGAAAGCCTGTGAGCTGCTCGTCGAGAGCCGGGGGTTTGAGTCGGTGGCCTTGGGACTGACCGACGTAGCGGGGGGCAGGGTGCTGAGCCATGTGGTGGCGGGGAAACCGCAGCCTTCCATGCAAGAACTTCTGCAAAAGGGGCAGGTGCCCGCTTGTGTCTGCCAGGCTTTGACAAAACGCCGGATTTTTGTTCGCAAAGGGCAGGAGCCTCCGGGCAGGGAACTTTCGGATGCGCCGGAATTGGGCCCCGACCAGGATCAGGTGGCCGTCGTGCTGGAGCATGAGGGGACTATCTTCGGCTTCATGGTGGCTTATCTGCCCAGGGGAATGGCGGAGGACCGCGAAGAGCAGGGACTGCTCAAAGAGATCGCCGGGGATATCGCTTTCGCCCTGCACCATATTACTGTGCATGCTGAACGGGATGCCTCAGCCGACGCGCTCGTCAAAAAGGAAGAACAGTTCAGGCAATCCCAGAAACTTGAGTCGGTTGGCCGTCTGGCGGGCGGGGTGGCCCATGATTTCAACAATATCCTCGCGGCGCAGATCGGCTATTGCGAATTGATCAAAAGAAAATTGAAGGCGGAAGATCCCCTGGTTGAGGATATCGACAAAATACTGACCTGTGCCGAACGGGCGGCGACCCTGACCCGCCAGTTGCTGGCTTTCAGCCGCAAGCAGACCCTGAAAACTGAGGTAAAGGACCTGAACGCGGTGGTGGCCGGGATAGAGATGCTGCTCGAACGAGTGATCGGAGAAGATATCGAGTTTTCAACCAATCTTTTCCCGGAACTGTGGCGAGTTAAGGTCGACCCGGCGCAGATTGAACAGGTCATTATGAACCTGGCGGTCAATGCCCGCGATGCCATGCCGAACGGCGGCAAGCTCACCATCGAGACCGCCAATGTCGATCTCGACAATGAGTACGTCAGCAAGCATCTGGGCACCATTTCCGGACCTCATGTCCTGCTGGCCATCAATGATACCGGCGTCGGCATGGATGAGAAGACTAAAAAGCGGATGTTTGAGCCGTTTTACACCACCAAGGCGCAGGGGAAAGGGACCGGCCTGGGGCTGGCGACCGTTTATGGTATCATCAAACAGTCGGGGGGCAATATCTGGGTCTACAGCGAGTTGGGGAAGGGAACCTCCTTCAAGATTTACCTGCCCCGCATAGAAGCTGACCTGACGCCAACCGCAAGGCGGGAGACCCGGCTCGCCTATGGAAATGGTGAATTGGTCCTGCTGGTCGAGGATGATCAGTTTCTTCGCGAGCTGTTTGCCCGGATGTTCGAAGACCTGGGGTATCGGGTGGACACGGCGGCCAATGGTGACGAGGCCCTGACCCTGGTCAAAGCTGGCGGATTGCGGCCCGCGCTGCTGTTCACTGACGTGGTTCTGCCCGGGATGAGCGGGAAGGTGTTGGCGGAACGTCTGGGGCAGTTACTGCCGGAGCTCAAAGTGCTGTACACCTCCGGTTATACCGATAACGCCATTGTTCATCACGGGGTGCTCGATCCTGAAATCTCATTTCTCCAGAAACCGTTCAACATTGTTCAACTTGCCACAATGGTGCGAGAAGTTCTTTTTTCAGACTAAGGATCGGCCTTGTCGGGACGATATATCAGTTTATCGGAACCATCTGCCAAGGATGCAGGAACGGTTAAAAATAAAATGTGTCGCCGGAAATTTTCACAACAAAACACTGACTTGTGCCGGACCACTGCCGGAGAGGGGATAATGGGGAAAAATATTCTGGTTATTGATGATGAAAGCATGGTTCTTGAGGTTCAGAAAAGGAATCTCGAAGAATACGGCTATCAATGTTTTCTCGCGCAAAATGCCGATGAGGCTGTCGCCATCCTGGAAAATCATAAGATGGATTTAGCCCTGATTGACATCAATATGCCCGGGCGGTCAGGGGTTGAACTTCTCAAGGAGATCAAAGGCTGTTTCCCCACAATGGCCATTATTATGGCCACCGCAGCTGATGATTTCCATATCGCTATGCAGTGCCTGGATTTGGGGGCGGATGATTACTTGATCAAACCGTTCAAGGCGGGCAGGGTGCTGATCAGTGTTCGGAATGCGCTTGAAAAACATTTTCTTTCGCTGGCAAATCAAGCCTATCAGACGGATCTGGAGCAAAAGCTTTTCGAAAAAACGGAGAAGATCAAAGCATCACAGGCGATGCTTATCCAGCAGGAAAAACTGGCCGCCATTGGCCAGCTCGCGGCAGGGGTCGCGCACGAAATCAATAATCCTCTGGGGTTTATCACCAGCAATCTGTCCACCCTGCGAAAGTACGGCGAAAGGTTGAATGATTACCTGGAATCCCTGAATGAAGTTTTCGACGCTCTTTCGCCAGAGCAGCAGGAAAAAATCAAAACCGGCCGAAGACGGTTCAAGCTTGACGCCCTTCTGGAAGACCTGCCCGAACTTGTCTCGGATTCATTGGAGGGGACCGATCGGATCAAGAAAATTGTCCAGGGGTTGAAGTGTTTCTCGCGCACCGATACGGAAACGCCATCCCCCGTTGATATCAACGAATGTCTCGAGAGCGCCATTACCATCGTCTGGAATGAAATTAAATATAATGCGAAACTGGAGCGGGAGCTGGGCGACCTGCCTCCGGTCAAGGGATACCAGCAGCAGTTGGCCCAAGTCTTCATGAATCTGCTGGTCAATGCGTCACATGCCATCAGTGGCCAAGGAGTGATTCAGATCAAAAGTACTGTTGCCGGCAATCAGGTCGTGGTCAGGGTTAAAGATAATGGCTGCGGGATTTCCGAGGAGAATCAAGGAAAGATTTTCGACCCGTTTTTTACGACCAAGGATCCCGGTAAGGGGACCGGTCTGGGGATGAGCATCGTTCGGGAGATCGTTGATAAACACGGGGGAACAATTTCGCTAACGAGTGAAATCGGTCAGGGAACGGAATTTACCCTGACTCTTCCTGCAATGGCCCTGGATCACCAGTAGGCTGTGCTGTCGGGAAAAGGGGGATTGGTCCGGACAGACCCAAGCGCTCCAAAGGTTCAGCCGGGTATTTCATCGATGGAAACTGCAGCATGTCACTAAAAGAAAAGCCTCAGGAATACGCGGTGAGGGGGCAGTGATGGAGAACAAGGAACGGCACATCGATGTTTCTGTGCAGGAATCGATTGCCGGTTGCGCTTCCATCCGTTTTTTGACCAAAATAATTGTTGACAGCCCGGTTCCGACCCTGGTGCTTGATAACCAGCGCCGGGTCATCAGCTGGAATACCGCCTGTGAGAAACTGACCGGGGTTCCTGCGACCTCAGTGCTTGGGACTCAGGATGCCTGGAGGGGGTTTTATCCGGAGAAAAGAAAAATTCTGGCTGAAATGGTGCTTGAGAAAAATGTTCGTTTGTTGCCTGAAGACTATGCCGGAATCTGGTTCTCAACCTGCATTCCTGATGGCGTGGAAGCAGAAGGCTGGTTTCCTGCTCTGAACGGCAAGAGTCGCTATCTGGTTCTCAGCGCCTCCCCCCTGCGCTCCGACACTGGTGAAATTCTGGCCAGTGTCGAAATCATCAACGACATCACCGAACGTAAAATCTATGAACAGCAGCTGGCGTCGGAATTGACCCACGATCCGGATACCGGTCTGCCAAACCGCAATCTGCTTGTCGATCGCTTGCAACAAGCCTTCTTCAGCGCCAGACGCAGCGAAGATTTTCTCGCTGTCTTCTGGATAAATCTGGATACTTTTTCCGCCACCTATCAGAACCTGGCGAAAGATCTCGCAGCGCAGATTATCAATACCATTGCCAATCGACTTCAATTTGAAATACGGGCAATTGATACCGTCGCCTATTTGGGGAACGGTGAGTTTGTGATCGTCGCTACCAGGTTTCAGCGCGAAGAGTATATAGCAGGTCTGGCCCATCGAATTCATTCAGCCGTTTCTGCTCCTGTTTTGCTGGGAGCCATAACCGTCACGATGACCTGCACCATCGGCATCAGCGCCTTTCCTTTCGACGGAGCTGATGATAAGTCGCTCCTGGAGAACGCGAATGCCGCCATGGCTCAGGCCAAAATCCTGCAAAAAGGTTCCTTGCGGTTTTTCAGCCAGCAGCTGAATTCCAAATACGAAACCCGCCTCAATCTGGAAGCGCAGTTAAAAAACGCCATTCGGGACAACGAGTTCAGCCTGCATTATCAGCCCAAGGTTTCCCTTGAAACCGGACGAATGACCGGAATGGAGGCTCTGCTGCGCTGGACCAACAAGCGGGAAGGATCGGTCAGCCCCGCGATCTTTATCCCGCATGCGGAGAGGATGGGGATGATCGACCAGATCGGCAATTGGGTCTTTGAAACAGCCTGCAAGCAATATCTAGCCTGGCAAAAGCTTGGACTGTCTCCCCCGCAGATCTCGATCAACCTTTCCGGTTATCAGCTCAACAGTGAAAAATTTCTTCGTTTTGTCGAACACACCCTGAATCGAACCGAAATCGATGCCCAGTCACTGGAACTGGAGGTGACCGAAACCGCTGTGGTCGGAAACCTGGCCACGGCCAGAATAATGCTCACCAAGTTGAAGAATCTCGGTTTCTCTATTTCCCTGGATGATTTCGGCACCGGTTATTCAAGCCTCAGCTATCTGAAGCAATTGCCGATCGATAAGATTAAAATTGATCGATCCTTCATAACTGAGATCGTCAGCGATCCTAGTTGTGCCGCTATCACCAGAGCGACCATCGCCATGGGGCATGCATTAGGGCTGAAAGTCATAGCTGAAGGGGTTGAAAACCAGGAACAGTTCGCTTATCTGAAAAGATTGGGATGTGACGAGGTTCAGGGTTTTTATTATTCCCGCCCGGTTCCGGAGGATGAATTGGCCGCGCTGCTCCGGGACAGGTTGTCCCTTGTGCTGGAGACTGCCGAGTTTGACGATCCGCGTCAGGTACTGGTTGTTGATGATGATACCGGCATTCTCAAAAGTCTTAGGCGGGAGCTTTCGCTGAACGGGTTTCAGGTGGAAACGGCAAAAAATGCCGAGGAGGGATTTGCCGCTTTGGCGCTGAGACATTTCCCGGTGGTCATTTCAGATTTCAATATGCCGGGAATCAATGGACCGGAATTTCTGGAACGAGTGAAACTGCTTCACCCCCGAACGGTTCGAGTCGCCATATCCGGATCGAATGACCTTGATCTGCTGGCCAAGGCCATCAATCATGGGTCCATCTTCAAATTTATTTTCAAGCCCTGGACGGAAGAACGAATCCTTGCCGTTCTTGAAGACTCGTTTCGCTATTATTATTCTTTGCCGAAGGCCCCTGGGAATGATGTCTGATCTCGCTTGAGTTCGGAGAAACAACCGAAAACGCACCGCCAGTCCATGGCGGTGCGTTTTCGGTTCGAGAATCATTCAGGAGGTATTTTTGTTTATCGGGGAAGCTGTTTAAGCGACCTGTGTTCCCCCTGCTTCAGCACAAAACGTCCGAGCATGCTGTTCAGATGGGCGGTCTGGCTGGAAAGCTCCTCGCTGGTCGCCGCGCTTTCTTCGGCATTGGCGGTAGACTGCTGGATCACCTGGTCAATCTGCTGCAGGCCGATGTTGATCTGGTTGATCCCCTGGGCCTGTTCGCTGCTGGCGGCGGCGATCTCACCGATCAGGTCGGTGACCTTGGTGATCGAAGAGACGATCTCCACGAGCGCCGTAGAGGTCCGCTCGGCGATTTCGGTGCCGCGGGCGGTTTTTGCCACCGAACTTTCGATCAGTTCCGCAGTTTCTTGTGCCGCTTTGGCGCTGCGGGCGGCCAGATTGCGCACTTCTTCGGCGACCACGGCAAAGCCTTTACCGTGTTGACCGGCGCGCGCCGCTTCGACCGCAGCGTTCAGCGCCAGCAGATTGGTCTGAAAGGCGATTTCGTCGATAACCTTGATGATCTTGCTGATATTCTGGCCGGCCTCGTTGATCTCCCCCATCGCCTCAACCATTTCGCCCATCTGCTGATTGCCGGCACTGGCGGCGTTTCTGGCTTCGGAAGCAAGCTGGTTGGCCTGGTTGGCGTTCTCGGCGCTGTGGGTGGTCTGACTGCCGATCTCGTTCATCGAGCTGCTGATCTCCTCCAGCGATGCCGCCGATTCAGTCGCCCCCTGGGACAATGATTGCGCCGAATCGGACACCTGGAGGCTGCCGCTTTCGATTTGATCACTGGCGGCTTTGATCTCACCGATCATCTGGTTCAGGTCGTTTCCCAGTTGACTGATCGTGCGGCGCAGAATGTCCTCTCCATCGCGCGGAGTCACGTTAAAGGTCAGATCGCCGGCAGCCAGCTGTTCCAGCGGTCTGACGATTTCGCTCTGCAGACTGTCCGAGAGGTCATCGAGGGTCCGGGCCATATCCCCCAGTTCGTCTTTCTGGGCCAGACGCAGGCGGGTATTCAGATGACCACCTTCGATTTCATGCAGGACGTTTTTTACTTTGCCGATGGGGACAACAATCAGCTTGCGCAGCATGAAGAACAGGGCCAGCCAGGTGACCAGCATACAGAACAGCGCCAGCAAAAGGTTGTTGCGTAGACTTTTGCTGCTGGCGGCCGAGAGGGTTTGTTCCTGGTGTTCGATCTCCTGCAGCAATTTTTCCATGCTGTAGTCGACATAGAGAATACCGGCCAGTTCACCGACCTTTGCACCCTCGTGACATTCCAGGCAGCGCTGCTCAAATTTCTGCCCTTTGGCCATAAAGATTTTTTCTTTCGATTCTTTTTCGATCGCCAAGTCCTGACCGGAGCCGCTCAAGGTGATATCAGGATGTTGTTTATCGACCTGGCTGGATTTGTTGGTAAATTGAATTTTCCCGGATGGATCGGTTAAACCGACTTCCAAGACCCCAGGGACAGCGCCGAGTCCGTTCAGCAGTTCAAGGAAGACATCCATCTCACCGCGTTCAAGAGAACCGCTGGTCCCGACTTCCAAACTTTTATACAGGGTGCGGGCCTGATTCAAAGCCGCCTCGTGAGCATCTTCCAGCGACAGTTTCTGTTGCTCTTGTAACAGACTACGAGTCTCCAGGGTGGTCAGGGTGAAACTTAGACCAAGAGACAGCAACAGAATGATAATCAGGGTTCCGCCGATTTTTTTTAGAATGCTATTGAGCTGCATAGCGCCCCTCTTGATGCGGGATAATGAGAGTGACCTTCAATAGTCTATTGAGGGTAATAAATTTGCTATTTGATAATTGCAATGATAAGCGCAAAAGATTTTGTGTCAAGCATAAAATGAGGAATCGATAATTAAGAATTGTTATTTTTCTGCCGAGCCTTGGCGAGAAGGGCTTCCAGCAGTTGTTGGCGTTGTTTTTCCGGCTGCTCGGCAATCGCCTGACAGCGGCGATAAAAGGACTGCAGATCTTGGTGCTCCTGCGCAAAAACCAGTTTGAAGGCCGGCACCCAGCGATGGTAGGTATTGATTGAGGCAAAGCGCGCATTATTGACCTGGCTGAACCAGGCATCATAGCCCCGGTACCCCTGCCAGCTTTCGCGCAACTGGACATAGCTCTGCCGCAGGTTGTCGAAGATCGCCAGTTTTGCGGCATGCATCTCCACTTCCGGTTGTTTGGAATCATACAGTTTCTCCAATTCCTGCCGGGTCGTCAGCAGCAGTTCGTTAAATTGCTGCTGGCGTTTCTGCTGCTGCCGGTAGTGCAGAGTCATTTCGGGGTCGCCGCGTTCCTGCAGCCAGAGATCGATGCCGATCTGTCCCACGGTCGTGGCGAAGGATTCATTGAAGACCGAATCATCCTGGACGTAAAGTTTCTGGTGGGCAAGTTCATGGAAAATCAGTTTGGCGATCGACGGCAGCGGCCAGTCACTGAAAGTGCTCAACACCGGATCGTCAAACCACTGGAGCGTTGAATAGGCCGGGGAACCGATGACCGCTGTATCAAAGTGGTCGCTGTCCAGGCTGCGCGCAAATTCTTTGGCCTGGTCCAGGTCGAAGTAGCCGCGGTAGGTGACACAGCCGGCAATCGGAAAACACCACTGCAGCGGGGTCAGTGAGAACTCGGGGGTGGCGACCACATTCCAGACGACATAGGGGCGGTCCAGCTTCACATAACTGCGATAACTGCCGTTCTCCGGGAGGAACAGTTTGCGGCTGGCGTAGTCCCTGATTTCGGTGATCTCTTCCAGCCGTTGCTGGAGATCGGTTGGAGTCGTTTTTTGCTGCAGCAGGTCACTGATTGACTGGCGCCTACTGATGATCTGCAAGTGACCGGTGACCGAGCTCAGGTAGTAGTCAAGTTCGAAGCACCCGGAAAGACTGAGTGTCAGAATGACGCAGAAGAAAAATTGACCAAGTAATCGCATCAGATAAAGGAGCGTGAGAAATGTCGTTTGGTGGCATCCTGCAGCTTACTGACCGCATGAAAGGATTCTTTCAGCAGTTCCTGCTCGCTTTTGGACAAACTGTTCGGATCAAGGAAATGGCTCGCTTCCTGACCGGCTTCGAGTTGCTGGATTTCGTTGCGCAGGCGCAGGAAATTCAAGGCTTCCAGGGCCGCCTTGATGTGCTCAGCGGTGTCGGTCTCAAAAACCTTGCGCTCGACCAGTCGGTTCAGGCGGTCGAGAGTCGTGGTCTCCTGCAGCCCTTTTTCCAGGGCGAACATCCGCACGCAATCGACGATATAAATACTTCCTCCCTGCTTCAGGGAGAGGCAGCCTTTGTGGTCACCGGACTTCTCGACGAGAAAACGGCCGAGCATACCGAGCGGTATTTTGTAGCGCAGATCGAGGGACATCATGTGGTAGAGGAAGCCCTCGAATTCGCGAATTTCGGAAAAAACGATGTCGTGCAGCGCTTGCGCGAGTGAGGAATCCCCTTCGAGCGGGACAAAATCGAAAAATATGGATGAATAGCGGACCGTCTGCGGTTCCGGGTTCTGGACCCAGTCATGAATCCGCTGGTGCCAGTCGCTCAGTCGGCCGCGCCAGAGCGGGTTGTTGCACATCACTTTCCCCTCGCACAAGGGGTAGCCGACCTGCTCCAGGGCCGCGACCAGTTTGTCGCCGAACGGCGCGAAGAAATTTTCAATTTCCGGCAGACGTTCGTCCGGAACATCCTCGAAGATGAAACCGTTGTCCTGATCGGGATTGAGCAGCATCTCGCGGCGGCCGCCGGAGCCCATCAGCAGAAAGCTGTAGCGGATCTTCGGTCGCTGGTAACCTTCGGCCAGCATCTCGTTGAAGCAGACCTGATAGACTTTTTTGATGATGCTGTGATGGATGTAGGAGATGATTTCCATCACCTCGGGTGTCGAATGGGTTTCCGTCAGCAGGGAGCGGGCGACGGTCAGGATCTCTTTTTTGATCGATGCCAGTCCTTTCAGGGTGCTTTCCTCACTGACTGAGCCGACCAGCAGCATCGCTTTCTGGCTGCGAAAACGCATCAGGTCGCGCATCGTGACCATCCCCACCAGCTGGCCGCGATCGATGACCGGCAGATGTTTGATCCGGTGGGCGGTGATGTAGGTCATCGCTTCGTACATGTAGGTTTCCGGAGTGACGAAGTGCGGATGAGGGGTCATGATTCCGGTGGCAGTGATTTCATCGTAGTCGATCGCGTCGGGGCTGAGCACCTTTTCGATCAGGTCGCGTTCGGTGATGATGCCGATCGGGGTGGATTTGTCGCCGAGAACCAGGATTGAGCTGACATTCTTATTGCTCATCTGGCGGGCGATCGCCCTGGCGCTGGCGTCGGACCGACAGGTTTCCACCGGCGCCGACATGATTTCCGACAGCCGCTTTTTAAACGGGTAGGCTTCCATCTGGGTGATGGCGTTGCTGGTGTGCTCTTTGACGATATCCGCGTAGAGGCTGCGGACCCGGGACAGGACCACGCGCGTGAAATAGTCACTGACCTGGGGATAGTTCTGCGCGGCTTTTTTCAGCGCCTGGTCAGGGATCAGATAACAGGTGGTTTCGGTCACCGTGCGGGCGCCGCCGGTGTAGGGTTCACCGGTGAAGATCGGCGTGCCGCCGAAGAAGTTCCCCGCTTTGCGATAATTGACGACCATCTCTTCGCCGCCGGGGGCGTTGGCGGTGATTTCCACCATGCCGTCGAAGATGACATACAGGTAGCCGGTCGGCGGATCATTCTGGTTGAAGATGTGGACATTGGCCGGGAACTTTTGTTTGACGGCGCTTTCGCGAAGTTCCTGAAAGAGACTCTCCGGAAGATGGTTGAAAGGTTCGGTCTCTCGTAAATTAATGATCCCCATTCAAGGAACTCCTGTACCGGACTTCTGGAATAATAAAGGCTGTCCGGAAAAAACAGACAGCTTTCATTTTAACATCTAAGCTCTGGCGCGGCCAGATTCTTTTCTTCGATCGGCAGCTGGGTCCGGTTATCATTTGCCGCCGGTTTTCTTACCGGATGAGCCGCGGTCGATGGCGATGCCGATAATGAAACAGAGGATGCTGGCCGCCATCAGTTCACCGATGTGCACGAAGAAATTGCGCGTTATCAGTAGATCAACCCCCATCAGGCCGACCCCGAGAACACAGAAAAACATCGATAGGCGTTTGCGGGTGAGGACCGTTTTCATTCGGAGTGTCCGGGGAAAGGGTCCCGGCGGACATGGCGCCCGCCGGGAAGGGTGCCTGGGTACGGGTCAGCGGGCGAAGGCATTCTTATTTGCGTTCTTTTCATCGTCAACATAGCCGGGAAGATTGTGAATCTTGCGGAGCAGATTATCGCTGCGGCTTGCTGATTCCTCGTCAAGTTTATCCGCCATGACGTTGGAAACGATGATGTTGATCAAAAAGGAGAGCGGGCAGACGATCAGGGCGCTCGATGTCGCCGGCAGAATCCCTTCGGCAGCAAACATCGGAATGTCGGCGATCCAGCCGAACATCGCCAGCAGGGTCATGCCGAGCCCGAAGGACATCCCGGCCAGGGCTCCGTATTTATTCGATTTGGAGTACCAGATCCCGAGGACAACCACCGGGAAGATGGTATTGCCGGCAATCGCAAAGGCCATGGCGACGATCTGGGCGATCAGGGCCGGAGGATTCAGGGCGGTGAGAATCACCACAAAGCAGAGCCCGGTGGTAAAGGCCCGGCCGACGGTCAACGCCTCGCGGTCGGAACAGTCCGGTTTGAAAACCGTCGCATACCAGTCGTGAGCGATGGCCGAGGCTCCGGCGACCAGTAATCCGGCAACCGTGGACAATCCGGCCGCCAGGGCGCCGGAAGCCAGGTAACCGATGAAGGCGGAACCCAGGCCGGCCCGTTCCGGCGCGGACAGGATAATCACGTCGGCGACCGCCTTGCCGCCGGTGGGATACCAGAATTTACCCATCGCCGCATAGACCGGCGAAGACCAGTAGAGCAGGCTGATGAAGAACAGCCCCCAGAGCACCGATTTGCGGGCGACGTCTTCATTTTTGACCGTATAGAAGCGGATCATGATGTGCGGCAGGCCGGCCGTACCGACCATCAGGGTGAAAACCAGGGCGAGGAAATGATAGAAATTTCCCTTACCCCAGGGAAGGTAGGCTTGTCTGATCATGTATGTCGTATCGACATCGACTTGGCCGACGGCGGTTTTCCCTTCCATCAGATCACTGAGGATTTTACCGTAATCGAGCTGCGGCAGTATTCCGGTACCGCCCGCCTTGCGGATCAGAAACCAGAGCGGCAGCAGAAATGCCGAGATCAATACCGCATACTGAATCTGCTGGTTGCGGGTGACTCCGGCCATCCCGGAGATCAGCATGTAGGCGCAGACCACGCCGGCGCCGAAAAAGACCGAAGAGGTATAGTTCATGCCGAAGATCCAGCCGCAGATCAGTCCGATCCCTTTGAACTGTGCGGTGGAGTAGGTAATGGCGATGATGATCGTGACCGAAGCGGCGATCAGCCTGACGCCGTGACTGTTGTAGCGATCGCCGAGAAATTCCGGAATGGTGTACTTGCCGAACCGGCGGATCTGGGCGGCGATCAGGCAAAGCAGCAGCACATAGCCGCCGGTCCAGCCAATAATATAGCCGAGGCCGAACCAGCCTTTCAGGTAGAGCAGACCGGCGACTCCCATGAAGGAGGCGGCCGACATCCAGTCGGACGCGATCGCCGCGCCGTTTCCCAGTTTGCCGATCCCCTGGCTGGCGACCCAGTAACCGGAGGTGCTGGTGACTTTGGAGAGAAAACCGACCCCGATGTAGACGCAGAGCAGGGCCACCATGATCAGCGCCGGAACCAGTTTGAATCCCTGTTCAACCTGATAGATCTCTTCCCCGGCGGCAAGAGCGCAGGAGCTGCCGATCAGGAGCAGTGACAAGGTCAGGATGAGAGTTCCTAGATATCTGCTCATGATCAGCGATCTCCTCCGAAACGTTTGCTGTGGTGATGGATGACTTTCCTGTCCCAGAGAGTGCAGTAGAGTTTACAGAGCAGGATGTAGCCGATGGTACATCCCTGGGCAACCAGCCAGTAGTGCAGAGGGAAGCCGAGAAAACGGGTCTGGGTGATGAATGATTCGCCTAAACCGTTCGGATCGGCGAGACCGGTTACCCAGATCAGGGTCGGGATCCCGTAGCTGAGGAGCGCCCAGAAAATAATAATGATCCGGGCGACCGAGACTTCAGCTTTCATGCTGGCGGTCGAGGGAGCAAAAAAATTAACGTCCACTCTCTTTGGTGATGCCATTCCGGATTCTCCTTGGCTCTATTCCACCAGGTTTGACGGACTCTTTGGTGGCTAGATACGGGAATGATTTTGGTTGTGAGTCGTGCTGACTGATAGTACCGCCGATTAAGTGATAAATCAGCAATTTTTAGATGTTATCAGACACACCTTGATTTTCATAGCCTCATGGAAGCTGAAGTGAATTCAAATTCAATCGGGCTATGCGAATGAGGATCGGCTGGTCGGCCGGAAGAATTTCCAGGTCGGGGAATTGGGCGGGCACGACCCAGCGGTGATCGGCGACCTCAAGATGTTGAATTTCGCCACCCAGCCACCGGCAAAGATAGGCGATGATCAGCACTTTTCCCCAGGCGTACTGATGATAGACGGTTTCCAGAACCGGTCCGACGGCAATTTCGATGGCCAACTCTTCTTTGATTTCGCGTTTCAGCGACGCGTGGGGAGATTCTCCCGGCTCGATCTTGCCGCCGGGGAATTCCCACAACCCTCCCTGTCGCTTGTCGAGCGGGCGCTGGGTCAGCAGGATCTTTCCCCGATGTTGAATCACCGCGGCGCACACCGCGATGGGAAGGTTGTGCTGTTCGCTGTCAGGCATAATGATTAATCCGTTTTCGGTAGAATGAAGGTGAATTTGATCCGTCTTTTTTGTTGGAGCCAAAGACACACTGTGATAGAAACAGGCACCGTTTCCTGCTGATTCAAGGTCGATTCAGGTGACAGTTCCGGTTGCCCAGGGGTTTGCACATGTTTCAATTATCTGACAAGGGGCGTGGCGTGCGCCAGATGTTTGATGACATCGCCCATCGCTACGATCTGCTCAACCGTCTACTTTCTTTCGGCATCGATCGCCGTTGGCGGCGGTTTGCGGTCAGTCAGCTGAAGATTCCGGCCTCTGGGCTGGTTCTTGATATCGCCACCGGCACCTGTGACGTCGCGTTTGAAATCGCCGCCCAGACCGATTCTTCGGTCAGGATTGTCGGCGAGGATTTTACCCAGGGGATGCTGGTCCAGGGGCAGCAGAAACTGAATGCATCACCGCACGGCGGACGGATCATGCTGGTCAATGCCCCCTGCGAGGAAATCCCGCATCCGGATGCCTGTTTCGACGGCATCACCATCGCCTTCGGCATTCGCAACGTGGTGGACCGCCAGGCCGGTCTCTGTGAGATGTTCCGGGTGCTGAAACCGGGTGGCCGGGCCGTCATCCTGGAGTTTTCCAACCCGCGCAGCGAGTTGTTTCGAAAAATCTACTATTTTTATTTCCAGAAAATCCTGCCCACCATCGGCGGGCTGCTGTCCAAGCGCAGCGCCTACCAGTACCTGCCCGATTCGGTTATGGAATTCCCCAGCCGGGAGCAATTTTCACAAATGATGGGCAAGGCCGGTTTCCAGCGCCTGCAGTGCTGCGATCTGACCTTCGGCATTGCAGCAGTGTATGTTGGCGACAAGCCGGCCAGCCGGGGTTAGCGCATCCTGGCCCATCCAATCTTTTGGGGGCGGTATAAATTCTTCAATCAGACAGCCTTGAAGTAGCATGATATCCGTGCTATCATTATGTCAATGATCCAGTCCTTTAAAGACCAGGCGACAGAGGATATTTTCAATGGGGTTTCTTCGCGTGAGGCAAGAAAAGCCTTGCCGAAAGAGCTCTGGCGAGTCACCACCCGGAAGCTGGATCAATTGGACTCGGTCACGCTTTTGGAAGAACTGCGAGTTCCACCGGGCAACCGCCTCGAAGCCCTGTCGGGAGACAGGATAGGGCAACACAGTCTTCGGATCAACAAGCAATATCGGGTCTGTTTCGTCTGGCAAGAGGCGGGGCCTACGGAAGTCGAAATAACCGATTATCACTAAGCACTAAGGAGTTCACCTATGGTTCGGATACCGACCGGCAGACCCCCAACTCATCCCGGCGAAATGCTCCGCGAAGAATTTTTGACGCCGATGGAGATCTCCCAGCAGGAGCTGGCCGATGCGGTCCACGTCCCTTATCAGCGGATCAATGAACTGGTCAACCAAAAACGCGGTGTCACCCCGAGCACAGCCCTGCGCCTGGCCAAGTTTTTCGGCATGACCGCCGATTTTTGGCTCAACCTGCAAATGCGCTGGGACCTTTATCGGGCGCGGGAAGTTGAAAAGAGAGAGCTTGAGGCCATTTCCGACTACCAGCAACTGCTGAAGAAGTTGGCCTGAAGCGCCAGCCCGGTGACAAACTGCCTGACCGGGTTTGTGGGTTTTATCCTTAATCCTCAGTAATAACCTGCCGACAAGCCCTCTATCGACACTGTCTGATAGGGGGGATCATGCAGCGCGTCGGCACACCGGCTGTCTATCATCCCAGGAAACCGCACCAGTCTCCTCTGTGGCAACTGCTTAACGACCATTACCACGATTTCGAACTGAACTACGACGAGCATTGCGTTCGCAAGTACGGCTATCCGCGCCGGGTGGTCAGCGATGTCGTTAATGATTTCCTCAAGTGCGGCGATCTGCGCGAAGGCTTTGCCCGGGTCCGCTGCCCTGATTGCCGCCACGAATACCTGCTCGCGTTCAGTTGCCGGGGCCGCTGGTTCTGCCCCAGTTGCCATGCCAAAAAGGGAATTCAGTTCGGCGAGCATCTTCGCGGCGAAATCCTCTATCCGGTGCCGCACCGGCAATACGTGTTCAGCATTCCGAAAATCCTCCGTCTCAACTTCAAGTTCAACCGCAAACTGCTCACCAAGCTCTGCCACTGTGCCAACCGCAGTCTGAAACAGTTCTTCCGTACCGCTCTTGCTCTGCCGGATGGCGAGATCGGCGCGGTGATGGCGATCCAGACCTTCGGCGATTACGGCCGCTGGCATCCGCATCTGCATATCATTGTCGCCGACGGCCTGTTTGTGCAGAACGGCAGTTTTTATGTCATGCCGAAGATCGATCTTACTCCGCTGCAGGAACTGTTTCGTGCCGCCGTGCTGCAGATGCTGCTCAAAGAAGAAAGAATCAATGAAGTGCTGATCGAAAAGATTATGCGCTGGCGCTACACGTCTGGTTTCAGTGTGCATAAAGGGGAACAATTGTTGCGTAACGACGGCGACGGGCAGGAGGCGTTGGCCCAATACATCATCCGCAATCCCTTCTCAGTCGAGAAGATCCACTACCAGCAGCGGAGCGGCCAGGTGATCTATAAATCGAAGATGAGCCACGGCAAGAACAAAAAGAACTTCGAGTTGTTCAGCGCCGAAGAATTCATCGCCGCCATCACCCAGCATATTCCTGAGAAAAACTTTCAACTGGTCCGTTATTACGGCTGGTATTCCAATCGTTCGCGGGGTGATCGACAAAAGCGCGGACAACTTATGCTCAAGGGTGATTCAGCAGCGCTTGATGAAACCATCCCTTTCCTGGACATCAGCGAACACAGGCCAAAGAAGATCCCCTCAAAAACATGGCGGGAGTGCATCAAAAAAGTCTGGGAAGTCGATCCCTTGGAGTGCCCACATTGCGGCGCGGAGATGAAGATCGTCAGTTTCATCAACGAAGCGCCGGTGATCGAAAAAATCCTCAAGCATTTGCAATTATGGATTACAGAACATCCCGGCAAGCCGCCGCCGGAAAACATTTACGAAGATTTGATCGAGTACCAGCCATTCGATGACGGCTGGGGCGATTACCAGGAACCGAGCATCACGCTTCAATGAAAATCAAGTAGCGTTCTCGGGAGCAGTGCGGATTAAAATTTGGAAATTTTCGGAATTTAAGCGGTTTTCGCTTTGTCAGCCGGGTTTTTGATTGACAGCGGCCTGTCCCATTCCTTAATAAGGAAGACAGGCCGTTTTTTCGTTCCAAAACGGCGGGGGAGGGGCGGTTCACAGCGCCGCAGGCGCGATCCCCGCAAAAGCAATTTCCTATCAGCATCAGCATCAGCATCAGCATCAGCATCAGCATCAGCATCAGCATCAGCATCAGCATCAGCATCAGCATCAGCATCAGCATCAGCATCAGCATCAGCGAGTAGACCACTTCGCATCGAATTTCCCGGCGCCTGGTACCACGTCATGAATCGCGGCCGCAGAAGAGAAGATATTTTTCTTCGGCCGGATGATTTTGAGGCGTTTCTGAAAATTGTTCGCGAGTCGGCGGAACGCTGGAATGCGCGCATTCGGGGACAGGTCCCGATTAGCTATGGGAAAACGATAATTTACCAATTATTTTTGTCTATGCGGCTCGCTACGCCAAGAGGTTTAGGATATGCTAAAAAGGGCGAGAATTTCTGTTCCGGGATTTGTTTAACACGTCACCGCCAGAGGGAACAATTGGCGAGGACTCCGGACCTGTCCCCGAGAGTTGTGGGCGCTTTTTTCGGTAAAATATTGAGCACAAACGCTTTGTGAATTGTTCAGGAAAATCGACTTATGAGAATTTTCCGTGTTTTCTTTATGCTGGTTTTTTTATCGTTTTTTGTCGGATGTGCAACTACGGTTGTTACTTCGGTACCTTCAGGCGCTGAAGCATATGGATATAAACAAAAATCAGGCAAAGAAAGTAAATCAGGGTTTGAATATATAGGAAGAACCCCTACCTCTTATTATGGAGGTTTTGTGAATGAAAACGCCTTTGTTATTTGGCCCGATGGCACGAAAAGCCAGATTCAGCGTGCCAAGGAAGATAAATTGGGGCTGAGTATACTGCAAAAAAAAATTAATTTTGTTCATCCGACATTACTGAAGCATAGCCCTCAAAAGGAATATCGTGGCATAGCTGATGAGGAGATAGAACGAATTCATTGGGGATTCACTAAGGAAGAAGATACTATTCCAATGTATCGTGAATTTATTAATTTATTCCCAAATTCTCGTTTTTTACCTCAAGCTCAGGCTCGCTTGTTAGAATTAAAAGATCTTGCGCTTCAATCAGTAAAGGTGATTGAGCTTCAATTTTTAACGGATACCGATATGATGCCCCCTACAATCAAAGAAGATATTATTAATCAACTAGAACAGCATGACCTACAAGTAATAAGTTCTTCGGTCAGGCCTAGCGATGCAACACTAAAGATTGTTATAGAAGGGTCTGCAAAAAAAGAAAAATATACGGCAACGGGATACAGAAGCATTGAATTGTATAAAGAATCGACAATTTCAGGGACAATTGAATTAGATGTTGCCGGTTTTAGTGCCAAAGAGGATTTTTCCGGCAATAATAAATCAGAACCATGGTTTTCTTATGACCCTAATAGCTCGAGTATTCACCGTAGACTATGCTGGGGACCAGATGGCCCTTTTGTATGTACCGAAAAGGAAGCCAGAGAGAAGTTAATCGCAATAATAGTTAAATATTCCCGACCAGATTATCTGTCGGCCTTTAATAAAAGTGATTTTAAGAAAAAGCTATCGATTATTTTATCAAGGATGAGTGGTAACGCTAGCGAGAAAGTAGGAACAAATAGGGACGTTCATAAAATTATTAATTTCGAGTAAATCTTTTAATCTTATGTCCATCCCTCATTCTGTCCTCGGAGTTCTTTCAGATTCGTTGCGGCTGAGGAACATTCTCGATTTGATCGAGTACCAGCCATTCGATGACGGCTGGGGCGATTACCAGGAACCGAGCATCACGCTTCAATGAAAATCTAGTAGAGTTCTCGGGAGCAGTGCGGATTAAAATTTGGAAATTTTCGGAATTTAAGCGGTTTTCGCTTTGTCAGCCGGGTTTTTGATTGACAGCGGCCTGTCCCATTCCTTAATAAGGAAGACAGGCCGTTTTTTCGTACCAAAACGACGGGGGAGGGGCGGTTCACAGCGCCGCAGGCGCGATCCCCGCAAAAGCAATTTCCTATCAGCATCAGCCCCGCAAAAGCAATTTCCTATCAGCATCAGCGCATCAGCATCAGCATCAGCATCAGCATCAGCGATCTGACCATCCTCGCGGTAGCGCTGGACGGTGCGCGGCGAGAGCCCGACAACCTTGCAAGCTCTGGTCAGCCGTGCACCGGCGATGCAGGCCTCTTCGATAAGCGTGATCACTTTTTGGCGCTCCTGGAGGTCGATTTTTCGTCCTCGCGATCCTCCAAAAGCGCCTGAAGCTTTTTTTCGAGCACCAGCAGGGCTGCCGCTTCGGCAAGGGCTTTCTCCTTGCGGTTCAGCTCACTCTGCAGCGCTTTGATGGTCTTGCTCTGCTGGCGCAGTTGCTCACGTTCGGTTTTGCTGCTGGCGGCGGTTTTGCTCTGGATAAACGTCTTTTTCCAGCCGGAGATCTGCTCAGGGTAAAGCCCCTTACGCCGGCAATATTCACCCAGTTCGACCTCGCTCAACGGGGCGGACTCGATGATGATGGCCAGTTTGTCCTCATTGCTCAACTGGCCACTGGATCGGCCAGAATCGGTCGGAGGTCCTTGTTTGTTACGATATTGGCTCCGCCAGGTGTAAAGAGTGTCCTTGGGAATCCCCGTCTCCCGGACCAGATCGGGCACACTGACGTTTTCCGGCGGTAACATCCTGGCGATAATGCTTTCTTTGAACTCTTTCGAATACTTGGTGCTCATAATTTCCGTCGCTCTCCTTGCCCCCGAGCTTAACACAAAATCTCTCGGCGAGAGGCGACATCTATCCTGACACGGGGGGCCTTCTATTTTCTTAGCGGCACCATATATTTTTCAAAACGTCTCCTCCTAAGTATTACTCTGCGCTCTCCAAATTCGCCAAGGCATTTCGAAGTGCGTCGCCAAATTCCCTCGCATTGTTCTTTAATGCTGATCTTAGAGACTTCTCTGCCCGGGAATCACCAATGACCCCTAGCGCATCAATAGCAGCAACGCGCACCTTCTTTCCTCTATGTTTATCATTCATTGCCTTGACCAAGTGATCTATCGCCCCTGGGTCCTTTAATTGACCGAGAGCCACAGCGGCCTCATATCGCACATCTTGGTTTCTGTCTGTCAGAAATGATATTAAGGGCTCAACTGCTTTTTGCTCTTTTATTCTCCCCAGAGCCCTTATAGCCATGGCCCGAACATTTCCGCTGCTATCGGCTAGACACCTTATCAAGATTTCGGCAGTGGCTGGGTTCCTTGTTCCTGCTAAGGTTTCTATGGCTGCTATACGCACATCCTCATGCTCATCTATCAGCGCCTTTTTTAGAATTTCCTCAGGGATCTGTTGGGCAATTTTCCCAAGAGTCCTTAAGGCAATCGACCGCAGTGCCCAATCCTCGTCGGAACAGGCCTTCTGGAGCGGCTCTATCACACCCTCACCGGACTCAATGAGGGCATTAATGACTGTCTGCCGATAGCCCCAGTCTGAATACTTTAAAGTTACAACCAAGGAACGGAGCAATTCCGGATCAGTAATTTTTATCAACCCTATTTTTTGAATAGCGTCCATTATCGATCGAACATAGCCAGCATGAGGAAGATAGTGCTGACGGGACAAACAGTTTACAAGGGGTCCAACAGCTCTGCGGTCACCAATATTGCCAAGGGAAATGGCTATTTCTTCAATGAGTTCGTCGAGGCTATTTTCTAGTGCTGAAATCAGCGGCTCTACGGATAGCGGTAAGCCGATCTTGCCCAGCAACTTAATGCCTTCCCTTTTGACATTTATATTCGTGTCCTCGAGGGCTCTTAATCCCGGTTCAATGGCTAAGTCGGGCCATAACCTTACCAAAATGTCGCCAGCCCCCGTATCGCCTTGTAGCGCTGCAAAAGCAAGGGGATTAGAAACAAGTGTGCCCCCTAAACACTCTAAAATATCTTCAGCGGACTGCCTAATCGCCTTGTTTTCATTTGTAAGGTTAGCGATGAGCGGCTCTATTGCAGATTCTCCAAAACGGACCAGGCACTTTTTGACTGTTTCTTGACAATTTTTCAGATCCTGATGCTTTAAAGCACCAATGAGTGGATCGATAATGCGGACATCACGAGATTGTTCGACTCCTAACTTGATTATGGCTTCAAAAATGATTCTTCTTCTGTCACATATCTCGTTGAACTCAGAAGAGTAATAATTATTTGATTCCGCATCTGGTTTGATTTCAGATAACCACTCAAGCACTGGCAAAAGCGCCCGGGAATCTCCTATTTTTTTTAGCGCTTTGAATGCATACCAGGACATTCTGCTGTCATTATTGAATACAGAAATAAGCGGTTCGACAGCGGCTGAATCACCAATCTCAGCCAAAGCTTCTATGGCAGCAATACGCACACATTCGGGCGCATTCTTTAATGTAGAAATAAGATATGCGATACCATCAGGATGGGGAACATCTGTAATAAATTGAGCAACAGCCCTCCGTCGAGCTGACAGCAAAAGACACTGACCATGCTCACAGTATGACAAGTCACAGGATTTAAAATTGAGATACAAATTGTCTTGAGAAAGAGAGTTTATGAGTGGCATCAAAGAATTGGGTTCCTTGATTAATGCCAATGCCAGTTGAGCACCACGTCTGGCATCTTTATCGAGGTCGCTGAGACTTTGGAGTAAAAGATCAACTGCGGAAATGCCAAAGGTGGCAATATTATTCGCAAGTTCTATCACCTTTGGTTCCAAGGATGTTAAGTTGGAATCAACTTCACAAGTGCCTTTCAGTTCAGCAATTAATGCCTTGATTCTTTCTCGTGACACCAACTCAGCTTGCATCATTCATTGTCCCCCATTGATGACGGCTAACAAGTAATCATAAAGTTTCCTGACAAATCCGAACTGCCATCAAAAAAGAAGAATACTTTCTTAATTCCCCTGAAATTAATTCACGAATGTTGCTTTCACGCGCTTCGAAACTCTGAAATAGGGAATCCAAATAGCGGCACCAATGATTTCCTTCACCAATTGCTTTCCGGTCTCTATCGCGAAAGGATCTGCTCCTGCACCCAACTCAATCACCAAAAGAACGCAAGACGAAACGATACCTACAATTAATAATGTGATGATGGTCTTAGGCGCATTGCTTTTCTTTTTGAAAAATAAGTAAGCTGCATATAGCGTAAAGACAAGAATGCCTATTATTACAAGCAGTTCAAGGGTGTATATGCCTCCATAGCCAGCCCTGGCAACATCGGAATACATTCTCAAAGCAACTACCAGACCAATAACTCCGCCAATGGGTCCTAAGACAAAGCCAATAGCCGGTAAAATCAACCAACCTCTTATGCCGACGTATTTTTGATTTTCATTTTCCATATTTGATTCAAACTGCTCAACTTGTTCAGTCATTTCTCACCTCCCTTTTTTGCCTTGAAGAAAATTAGGGCACTTTGCCGATTTCCCTTGAAACCAAATCCAAAACAAAAAACCACCTACCGGTTAAACCCGGTCAGGTGGGTTATGAATTCCAGAATCTTTTTGCTCCCCTCGCAAATCTCATCACGTTTCCCCCAAAAAACCGACTCGATCTCAGCAACTTACGTCACATTAGAAGTGAAGTCAAGGAATAGGGATATGCCTCATCGTTTTTGATTGACAGCGGCCTGTCCCATTCCTTAATAAGGAAGACAGGCCGTTTTTTCGTACCAAAACGACGGGGGAGGGGCGGTTCACAGCGCCGCAGGCGCGATCCCCGCAAAAGCAATTTCCTATCAGCTCCCCGCAAAAGCAATTTCCTATCAGCATCAGCCAATTTCCTATCAGCATCAGCATCAGCATCAGCATCAGCTCAGCATCAGCATCAGCATCAGCATCGCCTTCGGCATCGCCACGGTTTATGTGGGGGATAAGCCGGCGGCAGAAGTCGGTTAGGTGCCGCCCTGGCGAGGTTTTAAATCAGCCGGCTATTTTTTCTTCTTCGGTTCCGATTTAAACAGGGTCCCGATGTCCTTGACCAGTTTTCCCGGCAGTCCGAACGTTCGTTTGACGATGCCGAAGACTGTGTCTGAAATCGAATCAACCGGGACGGCAGTAACCGTGGGGGAGCTGCTCGGACCCTTGATCTTGAAGTGAACGGTAAACACCGCTTTGTCTTTACCGGCCAGCACCCAGCCGGCGATCGGAATGGAAGTCACCACCTTGTCGACGGTACGCAGCGGCATCACTCCCAGGAGGTAATCGACCTGATCCTTGACCAGGCTCTGTTTCCCCACCAGTGACAGGTTCATTGCCTCGCTGACGACATGCATGTCTTCGGTTTTCATCCAACCGTGATCGAACCGTACGCTCCCTTCCAGCAGACTGAACGGCATTCCTTCCTTGTCGATATCCGGCAACTTGAAGGTGAACAGCTGGGAAACATTCAGGATGGAAAAAACACTGGCCAGTCCGTGGAATTTAAGCAAGGTGCCATTTTTGACCTGCAGATGCATCCCACCCAGGGCGCTTTTCCAGAAATTCCCGTCTCTGGGGCTTCCTTCCACGTAAAAATCTCCGCGTAATGGTCCTTTGATCAGCCCACGAGCCTTGAATATGTCCTGATGGAGAATGGCGGCATCGATGTTTTCGGCGTGTCCGGAAATTTTCAGCAACCCTTCGGGGTCATTACGGTCGAATTCGACCCGCGCCAGGCAATGGCCTTTGCCGATCTGGAATTTGAGCGGGAAGAGAGTAAAGACCCCGTTGTGGTCCTTGATCAACCCTTCCGCGTTGTTGAAGCGGAGTCCGTCAAGGGTTCCCTGCTGAACTTTAACTGAAATGAGGGTCGGTTTGTGCTTGCTGTTCCGATTTTTCGGAGTATTCCGATGCGCCCCCTGGAACAGGCCGATAACCTGCAGGATGTCGGCCTGTTTCGCCTCAATATCCAGAATTGTCTGCGGATCCTGGAAATTCTCCACCTTCCCGCTGACGCTGGCCGTGGTGCCCTGTTCCAGCCGGACCTTGACCGGTTCGAAGTAAATCCCGTTGCGGTTGATGCGCAGATGCCCCTCCAGATCGTAGAGCATCAGTTCCGGGTTGAGAAAGATCAGGTCCCGGGCGCGGACTTTGTCACCTTTGAGGTCAAGCTTCAGTTGCGGGTCGGACCAATTGGCGAGAGAGCCGGTCAGCGTCAGGGACGAATCTCCGAGCCGGGCGGATAAATAATTAAACTCCATCCCCTGCTTGTCGAAGCGAAGTTTTCCGCTGACATGGTTTAAATCACCGACGATATTGAACAGATGACTGCCGACCTTGTTCAGTCGCAGAGCGCCCTGCACGGCCTGGTTCTTGGTTTCGAGAGCAAGACTCAATTCGCCCTGTAGCTTGAGTTTGCTCAGCAGAGGAGACAGCTGTTGCAGAGGGGACAGCTCAAAGGGGTCGATATTGAGCAGGAAACCGTTACCTTGCGGCTGCCAGGGGAAGCTGCCGTTGCCGGTCAACTGCAAGTCGCCGAGTCGCAAACGCAGCTGGTCGAGTTGCAGGTGTTGTTTGTCAAGCAGACCGGTCATTCGCAGTGAGCCGGTTTGCGAAGGGGTTTTCTTCAGCAAGTTGCCGAAAGCCAGCTGAGTTTTTGCCAGATCCGCATCAAGCAGAAAACCGGGTTGCCGCAAGGGGCCGCTGAAGTGCAGTTGCGACCCCACCGAACCGGACATGCTCCAGCCTGCGGGGAGCTGCAGCTGCGGCTCAAGTTTTGCCAAATCCGCTTCATACCGGACTTTCAGGTCAAGTCGGGGATCGGCCGGCAGTTGCTCGATCTTTCCCGAGATAAGGATCGGTTTACCGCCGATTTCCACCCGGCCATCGTTGACGTTGAGGGTCCGGTTCGTCAGGGAGAGGTCCAGCGAAACATCTTTTACTTGTTTCAACTCCGGCTTGTCCCACCGCAGCTGACTCAGAGCGAATTGCAGACCGAGGCGCGGCATCCCGGGGAATAGATTTTCCGCCGGCCATTCATTTTTCAGCTTCAGGGCCAGCCGGTCCAATTTTCCGCTTTGCAACTGTTCGGCGCCGAGGACCTGCCAGAGTTTCAGGATTTTGCGGTTGAGTTCGACATGACCTGCCCCCAGGTTTCCGGTCAGAATATTTTTCCCGGCCTGGCGCTGCAGCTGCATTTTCCCTTTGACCGGCAGCCCGAGCAGCGAGCCGCTGAGATTATCCAGGGTTTCCTGTCCGGCGGTAGAAATCCATTGCCCGGCCAGTTCGAAAAACTTTTCCCGGCCATCGCTGCTGCTCAGCTCGACAGACAGGACTGCACCCTGGGCCGGAATTCCTTTCAGGTTGGCATAACCGTTGATCGCTGCCGGGATACGGCTGCCGGGAGGCTTCGGAAACAACGCAGTCGACAGATTTTGTACCGCCAGTTGATAAGTGAACTCTTCCAGCCGCCAGCTGGCCGGGTCCGGAGATGAGGGCAGGCTGATGTCGAAGATGAAGTTGGCCGGTGCGCCCGGCTGCTGTAGCTGGCCGTTGATGACCAGTTTCCCCATTACTTCCGCCTGCCAGCCCTTGAGAACCACATTGAAATTATTGAACTGCAGCACTTTTTCGGCTTGACCGGAGGGCTGGCTCTGATGAATACGCAGATTGGCATTGCGGATTGTCAGAATGTGGATGCCCAGCGCATCGAAAATTTTGTGGGTGGTGCCGCGCGCCGGTCGATTTTTGAACGGCAGCCAGATCTGCAGGCTCGGATTATCGATCAGGACCTGTTTGAGGATAATCTGCCCGTCGAACAGGGGGGCAATTTCCAGACTGGCGGTCAGGTGTGGCACCTCGACCAGCGGCGCCTCTTCTTTACCGATCCGCAGCTCCCGCAGATCGAGAGCCGGGCCGTTGCGGAACGTCAGTTTTCCCCGGCCGATACTGACGGGCTGACCGAGACTGGTGCTGAGTTGTTGCTCGAGATGGTGGCGATAATTCTCCAGGTCGATCTTTTTATAGATCAGGACCATCGCCGCGGAGACAATAAAGCCAAGCAGAATGATGAAATAAAAAATTTTTCGGACAGACATGCTCTTCGCTTCAAAGGTTGTTGAATAGGAGCAAGAAATCCTGAGTGCATACTCATCATACCTGCTCTTGAATAGCTCAGCAAGTCGTTTCCCGTGTGCCGGGCGGCAGCCTCCAATTCGGAAAAATCAGCCATCCGGAAAGGCGATCCCGCACCGGAGTCTGATCCTGCTTTACATGTTTTCGCCCCCCTGATAACATGACGCGCCCGCTTGTCTGGTACAGGCGGATTCCCTATGCTGAACACAGTTGTGGCAGTGCCGACCCCCAGGAGCTTTCACCCGATCGTATGAAGATTAAACGTCTCGACATTGTCGGTTTTAAATCCTTTGTCGACAAGGTCTCCCTCGATTTCCAGAACGGGATTACCGGAGTCGTCGGGCCGAACGGTTGCGGCAAGAGTAATATTGTCGACGCCATCCGCTGGGCCATGGGGGAGCAGAATGCCCGCCATTTGCGCGGTCGGGCGATGGAGGACGTGATTTTCGGCGGCAGCGAAAGCCGCAAGCCGCTCGGCATGGGCGAGGTTTCGATTGTTTTTGACAACAGCGCCAAGATCTGCCCGCCGGCCTACCGGGATTACGCTGAAATCATGGTGACGCGCCGGCTTTACCGCAACGGCGAAAGTGAATACCTGCTGAACAAAACCCCCTGCCGACTGCTCGATATTACCGAACTGTTCATGGATACCGGGGTCGGGGCTCGGGCCTATTCGATTATCGAACAGGGCAAGGTCGGCATGCTGATCAGCGCCAAGCCGGAAGAACGACGTTCCCTGATTGAAGAAGCCGCCGGGGTGACCAAGTTCAAATCCCGCAAGAAAACCGCCCTGCGCAAGATGGAGGCCACCAGGCAGAACCTGGTGCGCCTGAGCGATATTATCGCCGAGGTGCGTCGTCAGCTGAGCAGCCTCAAGCGGCAGGCCCAGCGGGCAGAGAAATTCCGTGAATATCGTGGTGAGGCGAAGCGGATCGAACTCTGCCTGACCGGGAATCGCTTTCAGGAACTGCGCGCCGAGATTGAGATTATCGCTGCGCAGGACCAGGAGCGTTCCGGCGTGCTGGCCGGACTGGATGCCCGGCTGGAAGAAGGGGAGCTGCAACTCGAAGAGAAACAGTTGCAACTGACGACGGTCGAAGCAGAGCTGAACCAGGCCCAGGAGCAGGTCTATCACCTGGCCTCCGAAATTCAGCGGATCGAAAGTGAAATGACCCTGTCGCAGCGCCAACGGGAAAACCTGATCAGCCTGGATCAGGAGCTGCAGCAGGAGCTTAAAATTCTGGCCGAGCGGCTGATCGAACTGCGGACCGAGGTTCACCAGCTGCAGGCGGAAGAAAGATCCATTGATGGGCGTCAGGAAACACTGCAGCAGAATGTCGAACTGCAGGAAGAGCAGCTCAGGCAGGCGCTGTCACAAGAACAGGCGCTGGCCGCAGAACTGGAAAATACCCGCCGCGAGCTGATGGATCTGTTGGCCGAGGCAAGTCGGCTGGCAAACCGGCGAGACGAGATCGAACGCCGCCTGGTCGCCGAAACGGACCGTCGCGAGCAAGTTAAAGTCGAAGCGGTCCGGATTCGCGAGCAACAGCAGCTGCTTGCCGAACAGCGGCAACAGATCGAGCAGCAGTTGCAGCAGGTCCGGGAGCGGCAGCAACTGTTGGCCGATGAAACGCGCCTGCGGCAGGAGCGACAGCAACGGCTGAAAGGGGACCTGGAGCAGCAGGAAAACGAGCTCAGTCAGCTGCGGCAACAGCTTGAGCGTTCCAGCTCCCGTCAAGAATCACTAGCGGAACTGGAGCGGAATCTCGATGGCTACGCCGATGGCGTGCGGACGCTACTGGCGGAAAAAGATCGCTGGCAGCAGATTGCCGCCGACCTGATCCGGGTCGACAGCGAATATGAAACCGCCGTGGAGATGGCGCTCGGGGAACGGCTGCAGGCGGTTCCGATCGAATCCTCAGCCGAGGTTTCCGCAGCATTGCAGCTTTTGACGGAGAACCAGGCTCGGGCCACGCTGCTGTTGCCGGTGAGCAATCCGCCGACCGTCGATTTCGCTGCCGGGGTACCGCTGATCAGCCTGGTACGGGTGCAACCGGCTGCGCAGCAGCTGGTCGCTACGCTGCTGGCCGGAACCTTTCTGGTTGAGGAGATCTCGGCCTATCATTCGGCCCCTCTACCCGCCGGCGTGCTGCTGGTCGACAGGGCGGGGGCTTGCCTGAGCTGGCGTGGGGAATTGACCGGCGGGGCGACCGCGGCCAGCAGTTCCGGATTGCTGCGAAAAAAGCGCCAGCTGGAAGAACTGGCCGCTGATATTGTGCGACTGGAACAGGAACTGGTCCGCCGGCAAAGGAGGTTTGATGAACTGCGGGAAGACCTGCGGATTATCGAAGATGAGCAGGCGGCCGCCGGGAGTGAAGGGCATCAGCTGGAACTGCAGGCTTTGAATCTGGATAAAGATCGCCAGGGTGTGCGTGCTGAAGAAGAGCGGTTGAGAGAACGGCTTGAACTGATCGACTTCGACCTGGAACAGATCGCTGAAGGTCAGGCGCTGCTGACGAATGAAAAAGAACAAACGCAGCTCGGCACCCAGCAGTCGAACGAGCGGCAGCAACAGCTTGAGCAGCGCTCGACGCAGGTTCAGGAACAACTCGGCGAACAGCGGCAGCAGCTGGATATCGTTCGCGAGGGGTTGACGGAACAACGGATCGCACTGGCGGCACAACAGCAGCAACGGCAAGGTTTGCGGGAAACTCTCAAACGCCTGGAAACCCAGCGACAGGAATCGATCCAACGCCAGGAACAACTGCAGCAGCGGCAGGTGAACGGCAGCGAGGAACAGCAACGGCTGACCGAAACGGACTGGCGATTGCGCATCGAACTCGAGGTTCTTCAGCAGCGTCGCGAAGAACAACAGCAGGCCAGCCAGACAGTTCGTGAGCACTACGAACAGGGGCGTTTGCAGCTGGATGAACAGCGCGATCAGCTGCGTGGTATCCGCAGCGAGGCGGAAGTGCTGCGTAAAGAGGTGGCCCGGCTGCAGCAGCGTCATCATGAATTACAGGTCGATGCCGAGCACCTTCGCCAGGGAGTACTGGAACGTTATCGGGTTGATCTGCTGGAACATCAGGTGCCGGAAGCGACCGAGGATGAACTGGCGCGCCAGCAGGAACAGCTGAAGCGACTTCAACAGCGGATCGAAGCCCTCGGTGAAGTCAACCTGATGGCGATCGACGAATATCAGGAACAGGAGGAGCGCTACGACTTCCTGACCCGGCAGCGCGAAGATCTGCACCAGTCGCTCGAAGACCTGCAGAAGGCGATCAACCAGATCAACCGCACCACCAGGAGACGGTTCAAGGAAACCTTCGATCTGGTCAATGAACAGTTCAAGGTTGTTTTCCCGCGCTTGTTCCGCGGCGGACAGGCTGAATTGCGGTTGACCGATGAGAATGACCTGCTTGAGACCGGAATCGAAATCGTTGTCCAACCTCCGGGCAAGCGGTTGCAGAACGTCAACCTGCTTTCGGGCGGGGAAAAGGCTCTGACCGCCGTGGCGCTGATTTTTTCACTGTTCCTGATCAAGCCGACACCGTTCTGCGTACTTGATGAGGTTGATGCGCCCCTTGACGACGCCAACATCGATCGCTTTGCGGAAATGGTGCGGGAGATGACCGCGCAATCGCAGTTTATCGTCATCACTCACAGCAAGCGCACCATGGGAATTGTTGATACCATGTATGGCGTGACCATGCAGGAACCCGGTGTCTCCAAGCTGGTTTCGGTTCGGATGAACGATCTGCTGCCGGCTGCCGAACCGGAAGCGGTTAGTGCCTAGAAATTTTAAATACTTTTGAAAGAGGACGAAGGAAAATGCCATTTAAGACATTATTGAACCGGCTGCTGGAGGATATTCCCGGCGCAGTCGGGGCGATCATCACTGACTGGGAGGGGGAAGCCGTCGACCAGGTTGCCCGGATCAGCGAGTACGAAATCAAGGTTCTCGGCGCCCACAAAGGGGTGATTCTCAACCTGTTGCGCGAGGCGTTGTCCCGCATCGACAGTGGAAAGCTGGAAGAGGTCTTGATCCGCACCGAACAGAGCAAGACCCTGCTCACCCCCTTGAATGAGGATTATTGTCTGGTTCTTACCCTCGGTCCGGAAGCGATTGCCGCTCGGGCCGCATACAAGATGCATCGCTGCATGGACGAACTGCGCAGCGAGTTTGTTTGACCTTTGAATCGAATTGCAGCAAAGGAATTTTAATTTTTATGGAGTGGTTTGACAAATTTATTTTTGAACTCTCCCGGTTGCTCGCAACTGCGGGAGTGCCGAAAGAATACCAGCTATTGGGAGCCCTCAGCCTGCTTTACCTTGCGGTGACCCTGGTTGTAGTTATTGTGCTGCTGGTGGTCTTTGCCCGATTGCGCAAGCCGGGCAAAAAGAAACTTGCAGCTGTTGAACCCGAAGTGGCAGCTTCCCCCGAAGCCGAAGCCGAAGCCGAAGCCGAAGCCGAAGCCGAAGCCGAAGCCGAACCGTTGAGCCTGTTTGAGCGGCTTCGGCGCGGACTGGCGAAAACCCAGTCGACCCTGGTCGGCCGGGTTGACAGTTTGCTGCGGGGCCGGACGGTCATTGATGAAGAATTGATCGAGGAACTGGAAGAGATCCTGATTACCGCCGACCTGGGGATGCAGACCACTCAGCGACTGATCGGTTCCCTGGAAAAGCGCCGCGCCGCCGGGGCGCTGGAGAACGCCGACCAGGTTCGTCAGGCCTTGATGGAAGAGCTGGAAGCACTGCTGCAGATTGAGAGCAAGCCGCTTGATGTTGACTCGGCCACGCCCTTTGTGATTGTGGTGGTCGGGGTGAACGGAGTCGGCAAAACTACCACTATTGGCAAGTTGGCCAGTCAGTTTGTCCGCGAGGGAAAGAAGGTGCTGCTCGGCGCCGGCGATACTTTTCGTGCCGCCGCCGCAGAACAGCTGCAGATCTGGGGGCAGCGGGCCGGAGTTGAAGTGATCCGCCATGCCGAAGGGGCCGACCCCGGAGCGGTGGCGTTCGATGCGGCCAAAGCGGCGGTCGCCCGAAAGGCGGATATCCTGATTCTCGACACCGCCGGGCGGCTGCACACCAAGGTCAATCTGATGGAAGAGCTGAAAAAGGTTCACCGGGTGCTCGATCGGGAAATACCTGGTGCGCCCCACGAAACCTTGCTGGTGCTGGATGCCACGACCGGGCAGAATGCCCTGACTCAGGCCAAACTCTTCAATGAAGCGGTCGCTCTGAACGGGATTGCCTTGACCAAGTTGGATGGCACCGCCAAGGGGGGGATCGTGGTTGCCATTGCGGCCGAATTGAAGTTGCCGGTCCGTTATGTCGGGATCGGTGAGGGAATTGATGACCTGCGCCCCTTCGATGCGCAGATGTTCGTCTCGGCTTTGTTTGAAAGCTGATTGACAATCTTTAACTGACTGCCTACCTTCAAAAGGACTTGCTCAATGGAGAATGTTCTGCTGGATCGTCTGGAAGTAGCGGTCGCAAGGCTGCTGGAGAAGAATCGCCGGCTGGAGGAAGAGTGCCGGGTCCTCAAGCGGGAGCAGCTTGCCTGGCAGCAGGAGCGCAGTGAGCTGTTGGCGGAAGTCGAACGGATTCTGGCCCGGCTTGAAAAAGCGGAGTTGGAGGAACAGTGAAGCATACCGTCCAGGTCAAGATTCTCGGGCGCGAATACTCGCTACGCAGTCAGCAATCCGCTGAACAGGTGCAGAAGGTTGCCGACTTTGTCGAGGAACGGATTGCCGAGACCGCTGCCGGCCGTTCGGTGGATACGCAGGACCTGACAGTTCTGACCCTGCTGAATCTGGCTGGACAGTATCTGCAATTACTCGAGGGGGATAACCAGGAACGGCAGCAGCTGACCGAGCGGCTGCATCAACTCATCAAACAAATTGAAGGTAGTGATTCTGGTTGCCAAAGTTGACAATTTCAATATATTATATGGCACTCAGTCGAAACTGATTTGAAAATTACCCTGGTTTTCAGGGCTTGATAGATAGATTGGTAAGGCAATAAAGGAATGGACCGCCTGTCCGACAGGCGTTTTGGCTCTCGTTTTCGAGGAAGAGATACCGGGTCGAGGTTGACCCTCTGAAGCCATTCAGGCTGAAGTGGATAAAGATGGATAACTGCCATTTTTTACGGCGATGATGCCACCTGAAGAGTCGAGGTTTCAGAGACTGAGAAGTCTTTTCTTGTGTTTAACGGAGAGTTGTTAAAAAACGGATCCTTCCTGTTTCGCTAGTGCCCATCCATTCCAATCCCTCCTGCCCTGGGGACCCGCGTTTAGCCGGAGTTCTCCATCATGGCGAAAATCAGATTGCGACAAGCTATGCTGGCTCGGCGCAAGCAGCTCGACTTGGAGATATACCGTAATCTGAGTTGCCGGATTCAGCAGACACTGATCGCAGCAAACTGTTTTCAGCAGGCTCAATCGCTGGCGCTCTACAGCCCGATCAATAATGAGGTGCAGACCGAGGCGCTGCTTTCCGCAGCCCTGCAAGGCGGAAAACAGGTCTATTATCCGAGAGTTGCCGACGAGCAACTGGAATTTTGTCAGGTGACCTCTGTTGCGGATCTGGTCCCGGGGAGCTTCGGCGTCGCCGAGCCGGCTGCCGCGCAGGACTCGGTTGCCGAGCATCTGGACCTGATCATCGTGCCGGGCGTGGCATTTGATCGCTCCGGCTATCGTCTCGGTTACGGCAAGGGTTTTTACGACCGGGAGCTGGCCCGCATACCGGCGGCAACCTTGAGTATCGGGCTTTGTTTTGATTTTCAACTTTTTCCAGTGCTGCCGCACGAAGCTCACGATCGACCGGTGAGCCTGGTAATCACCGAAACGAAGATCATACCCTGTCACAAAAATGTGACAGTTTAACCATAAACTCTGCAAAGGGAGGAACTGACCGTGCAGATGGAATTACTGACAATAATTTTAGTTCTTGTGTCCCTCGGGATTGGCGTATTTTTAGGCATGCTGTTGCGCAGCAAGCTGTCCGAATCGACTATGGCCAACGCTCGGGCCACGGCCGAGCAGATTCAGGCGGATGCGCGCAAAGAAGCTGAAACCATGGTCAAGGAAGCGACCATTCAGGCGAAAGATGTCGTTCTTCAAGCCAAAGCGGACTGGGAAAAAGAATCCCGCGAATTGCGCAGGGAAATCCTGGCCCAGGAAAATCGTCTGCAGCAGAAGGAGGAAAATCTCGATCGCAAACTGGATCAGATCGATCAGCGCAGCAATGATTTGAGCAACAAGGAAAACCAGCTCCGGCAGCAGGCGGATCGGCTGCAGAATAAAGAGACCGAAATTGAGCAGCTGTACAACGAACAGCGGGCGATGCTGGAGAAAATCTCCGGCATGGGCGCTGAACAGGCCAAGCAGCAACTGGTCGATTCGATGCTCAGTGAGGCTCGTCACGATGCGGCCAAGAGCATTAAGCAGATTGAAGATGAGGCTCGTGAGATCGCCGACAGAAAAGCCAAAATGATCATGGCCCTGGCGATCCAGCGCTATGCCGGGGATTTTGTCGCCGAGAAAACAGTCAGTGTCGTGCCGTTGCCCAATGATGAGATGAAAGGTCGGATCATCGGCCGCGAGGGGCGGAATATCCGTGCCATCGAGGCGGCGACCGGCATCGATCTGATTATCGACGATACGCCGGAAGCGGTGGTGATTTCCGGCTTCAACCCGGTCCGCCGCGAAGTCGCCCGGATTTCCCTGGAACGACTGATCGCCGATGGCCGAATCCATCCGGCGCGGATCGAGGAACTGGTCGAAAAGGCGCAGGCCGAGGTCGATGAAGAGATTCGTCAGGCTGGGGAACAGGCAACTTTCGATGTCGGGGTTCACGGGATTCACCCGGAAATCATCAAGCTGCTCGGGATGCTGAAGTACCGGACTTCCTACGGGCAGAATGTACTGGTGCACTCGATTGAGGTCGCCTTTCTCTGCGGGATGATGGCCGCGGAATTGGGGATCAACGTTAAACAGGCCAAGCGGGCCGGGCTGTTGCACGATATCGGCAAGGCGGTCAGCCACGAGTTGGAAGGGTCCCATGCCGTCAACGGCGGTGACCTGGCCCGCAAGTACGGCGAGTCGCCCAAGATCGTCCACGCTATTGCCGCTCACCACGAAGATGAAAAACCGGATACCGTGCTGGCGATCCTGGTTCAGGCGTCAGACGCCCTCTCCGGCGCTCGCCCGGGAGCGCGGCGCGAAACGCTGGAAACCTACGTCAAACGCCTGCGGGATCTGGAACAGATCGGCACTTCCTTCGGGGGGGTCACCGGCTGTTTCGCCATTCAGGCCGGGCGTGAAATCCGGGTCATGGTGTCCAGCGACGAGATTTCCGATGCCCAGTCGCATGTGTTGGCCAAGGATATTGCGCAGAAGATCGAGCAGGAGATGACCTATCCCGGACAGATCCGGGTCAATGTCATCCGTGAGACCCGCGCGGTGGAATACGCAAAATAACATAAATAACCGAACCTCCAATTGCCAGAGATCAGGACTCGTGCTAGGTTCTCGGTTTGCAGCCGGGATCTGACCCGGGTCCTGATTCATTATTTAGCTAAAAGGTTTTAGGGAGTCATCTGTGAAGCTGTTGTTCATCGGAGACATCGTCGGACAGGCCGGGCGGAAAATGGTGGCAGACCATCTGGACCGACTGGTTGATCGACATCTGATCGACCTGGTGGTGGCCAACGGGGAAAATGCCGCCGCCGGTTTCGGACTGACCGTTGGTGTCCTGCATGAATTGTTTGATGCCGGGGTCGATGTGGTGACCAGCGGCAATCATATCTGGGACAAGCGCGAGATCAATGATGCCCTGGACCGGGAGCCACGGCTGCTGAGACCGGCCAACTATCCGCCGGGGCAGCCCGGTCACGGGACCGGAATTTATGCCACGGCGGCAGGGCTCAAGGTGGGAGTGGTCAATCTCGAAGGACGGGTCTTTATGAAAAACCTCGATTGCCCGTTCCGGGCCGCCGATCAGCTGGTGGCCGAGTTGCGGCAGGAGACCCCGATCATTCTGGTCGATTTTCACGCCGAGGCCACCAGTGAAAAACAAGCGCTCGGTTATTATCTGGCCGGTCGGGTGTCGGCGGTGGTCGGCACCCATACCCATGTACAGACTGCTGATGAACGGATTCTCGACGGCGCGACCGGGTATCTGACCGATGTCGGCATGACCGGCAGCCGCGATGCGATTATCGGTAATTTAAAAGAACCCGCGCTGGAGCGTTTTCTGACCCAGAAGCCGGTACGCCTGGAGGTCGCGAAGAAGGACCCTTTTCTCTGCGCGGTCCTGCTGACTATTAACGAAAAGACGGGTTGCTGTGAGGCGATAGAGCGCATCCAGGTAGGTCCGTAAGTAAGAGCGAGTCACTGAGCTGGATTAATTGATGTGTCTGCTTGAAAGTGGATGAAGCCAGAATGACGAGATAACCCAAACACACTGAACAGATAAGTACTGAAGATGAATTTTATCGAAGAATTGACCTGGCGTGGCATGATCCACGACATCATGCCCGGGACGGAAGAGCAACTTCAGAAAGAGATGACAGTGGCTTACGTTGGGATCGACCCGACTGCGGAATCCCTACATATCGGTCACCTGGTCAGCGTGATGATGCTTAAGCATCTCCAGCTCGCCGGTCATAAACCGATCGCGCTTATCGGCGGAGCGACCGGCATGATCGGCGATCCGTCCGGGAAGTCGATCGAGCGTAATCTGCTCGACGAGCAGACCCTCCGCCATAACGAAGCAGGTCTGAAGAAACAGTTGGCGAAGTTTCTCGATTTCGAATCGGACGCCGCCAATGCCGCCGAACTGGTCAATAATTACGACTGGATGAAAGATTTCGGTTTCCTGGAATTTATCCGCGACATCGGCAAGCATATTACCGTCAATTACATGATGGCCAAGGACAGCGTCAAAAAGCGTCTCGGTGAAGAATCCAAGTCGGGGATGTCTTTTACCGAGTTCTCGTATCAGTTGGTTCAGGGAACCGACTTTTTGCACCTCTACCGAGAGATGAACTGCAAGTTGCAGATGGGCGGGTCGGACCAATGGGGAAACATCACCACCGGGACCGAGCTGATTCGCCGCAAGGAAGGCGGAGAAGCCTTTGCCTTGACCTGTCCGCTCATCACCAAGGCGGACGGTGGTAAATTCGGCAAAACCGAAAGCGGCAATGTCTGGCTCGACCCGCAACTGACCACGCCGTACAAGTTCTACCAGTTCTGGCTGAATGTCTCTGACGCCGATGCCGGGAAGTACATTAAAATTTTCACGCTCTTAAGCAAGGA
>Ga0210086_1000069_pt1 | contig 63608 bp, 58 predicted proteins | sample China_Galinas_PW_3_FD_184867 | JGI IMG/M metagenome (GOLD analysis project Ga0210086, IMG submission 184867) | Wetland microbial communities from San Francisco Bay, California, USA, that impact long-term carbon sequestration - China_Galinas_PWB_D2... | ecosystem: Environmental > Aquatic > Marine...
CGAGGTGCCACAGGCGGTTCACGAGCGTCTGAAGGACACGTTCGTGTTCGAGCCCCGCGGCAACGTGGACATCAAGGGCAAGGGCGTGATGCCGACCTGGTTCCTCCTCGCCCAACGAGACGGCCCCGCCGACGAGACTCTGTCAAGCGGTCAGGCTCGAGTCATGGTGCGGGAGTCGCGGTAGCCGGACCGCTTACAGCAGCTTCGACAAAAATGCTTGCGTACGTTGCTCTTTGGGAGCACTGATCACGTCGCGAGGGTTCCCGCTCTCCACGACGACGCCCTCGTCCATGAACACCAACTGATCGGCGACCTCGCGCGCGAAACCCATCTCGTGAGTGACGACCAGCATGGTCATGCCTGCGCGAGCCAGGTCACGCATCACGTTGAGGACCTCGCCAACCAGCTCGGGGTCGAGCGCGGACGTCGGTTCGTCGAACAGCATCAGCTTGGGTTCCATCGCAAGCGCGCGAGCGATCGCCACCCGCTGCTGCTGGCCGCCGGACAGCTGGGCCGGGTAGGCGTCGGCCTTCTCGGACAACCCCACCCGGTCCAGCAGATCCCGTGCCCGCTGCAACGCGACGCCATTCTTCACCTTCTTGACGTGAACCGGCGCTTCGACGACGTTCTGCAGTGCCGTGCGGTGCGGGAACAAGTTGAAGTGCTGAAAGACCATCCCGACATCGCGGCGCTGCTTCGCGGCCTCCCGCGGCGGCAACTCGTGCAGCTTGCCACCCTTCTCGCGGTAGCCGACCAGCTCTCCGTCGACATACAGCCGGCCGGCGCTGATGTCCTCCAAGTGGTTGATGCAGCGCAAGAACGTGGACTTGCCCGAACCGGACGGGCCGACGACGCATAACACCTGCCCACGCTCAACCGTCAACGTCACGCCCTTGAGCACCTTGAGGGCGCCGAAATCCTTGCAGACCTGTTCGGCGACCACCATCGCCGTCATACATGCTCCTCGAAGGCCCGCTGCGCAGCAGCCAGCGCTTCGAGCTGCTTGGTCGTCAACTTCCGCGACGCGCCGCGCGAGAAGTACCGCTCGAGGTAGTACTGGCCCACCATCAGCACGCTGGTGACGGCCAGATACCACGTCGCCGCCACCAGCAGCAGCGGAATCGGCTGGAACAGCGCGATCCCGATGTCATGTGCGCGCCCGTAGAGTTCCAGGGTGTAGGGCACGGCGATCACCAGCGAGGTGGTCTTGAGCATGCTGATGACCTCGTTGCCGGTAGGCGGGATGATCACGCGCATGGCCTGCGGAAGTATGGTGCGCCGCATCGTCATCCACCATGACATCCCCAGCGCGACGGACGCCTCGGTCTGGCCCTCCGGCACCGAACTGATGCCCGCCCTGATGATTTCGGCCATGTACGCCGCTTCGTTCAAGCCGAGACCGATCACCGACAAGATGAAGTACAACGACAGGTTCTGCAGGCTGAAGTGAACGAAGCTGGGGCCGAACGGAATTCCGAGCTGAATGCTCTTGTAGAGCACCGGGAACAACCCCCAGAACACCAGCTGCACGTATACGGGCGTGCCCCTGAAGATCCAGATGTACACCCACGAGACCGATCGCAGAACCGGGTTCGGCGACAACCGCATGACGGCGAGAGCTACACCGAGCACGACTGCGAGCGCCATCGCCAGCATTGTCAGCTGAAGCGTGTTCCATGCCGCGGTCGAAATCCTCTGATCGAAAAGGTATTTCGAGTAGGTCGACCAGTGGTAGTCGGGGTTGGTGGCTGCGCCGTAGAGGAACAGCGCCACCAGTGCGATGATTACGGCCGCCGCCACCCACCGCCACGGATGCCGCAACGGTACGGCGTCGATCGGGGGTGGCGGCGACGTATCGGCAGTCACGGTCAGTTGACGGCGCCGTTGATCAGCGGCTTGTCGATCGCGCCGTCCTGCACGTCCCAGTTGCCCAGGATCGTCGTGTAGTCACCGGTCTGCATGAGGTGCTCGAGTGCCTTCAGAAGAGCCTGTGCGAGCGGCGATCCCTTCGGAACGGCCCATCCGTACGGTGCGGTCTTGAACAGCTCACCGGCGGCCTCCAACTTGCCGCCGCTCTGCTTGATGGCATAAACCGTGACCGGGTAGTCGGCGGTCATCGCGGCCGCCTGCCCGACCATCACGGCGTTGGTTGCCGCGTCCTGTCCGGCGAACTTGAGCACGTTGATCGCAGGCTTGCCGGCCTGCAGACATGCTTCGTTCTTGGCGGGCAGCTCATCTGTGTCCTGGACCGTCGCCGTCTGCACCGCCACCTTGAGCCCGCAGGCGTTGTTGGGGTCGATCGGCGAGCCGGGGCGCTGCGCCCACAGCGACCCCGCCTGGAAGTAGTCGACGAAATCGACCTGCTCTTCTCGCTTCTTGTTGTCGGTGAACGACGACATGCCCATGTCGAACGAACCGCCCTGGATCGACGGAATGATGTTGTCAAACCCCGATTCTCGATACTCCGGTCTGACGCCCAAGACGGCGGCGACGGCATTGAGAAGGTCGACGTCGAAGCCGATGATCTTGCCCTGTGGGTCTTTGAATTCGTTGGGCGCGTAGGTGGGATCAGTACCGACGATCAACGTCTGAGACTGCTTGACCTTGTCGGGCAACAGGTTGGCGATCTCGTCGACCTTGTCCGGCTTGACCTCCGTGGTGCTGGTGCCCGGCCCGGAGCTCTCCGTGTTGCTTGCGCAGCCACCCAACACCAGCGCGGCGCAGGCCACGATCGCCCCGGCCATCAGTGCTAGTTTGCTCTTCGCGCAAGCGCTCATCGGCAATCCGCGTGATCTCATTGCCTCTTCTTTCGCCTCGGGGCCGTCGACGTGCCGACGTTGACGACCGTGGACCCAGCGCGCACTGCCGGTAACCGCACATTAACTACCCACGGGTGGGTGGACCGCGTTATGGCTCGACGACGAAACGCTCACCGGCCGACCTGCCATATGAAACACTTTCCGGCATGACTGCTCCCGAACGTCCGATGCTGCTGAAACACCTCTGGTTATCGACGCTGGTGTCTGGAGTCGCCTCCGTGATACTCGGCGTGCTCTTGGTCTGGCGGCCCGTCACGGGAGTCATCCTCGCTGCCATCTTGTTGGGCGCCTACCTGCTGGTGAGCGGCATCTTCCAAGTGGTATTCGCCTTCAGCCTGGATGTTTCCGCCGGCGGACGCGTCTTACTGTTCATCAGCGGTGCGGCGTCGCTGATCCTGGGAATCTTGGCGTTCCGGAGTCTGGTCATCACCAAGGACGACGCAACGGCCATCCTGCTGCTTGCGATCTGGATCGCTGTCGGCTTCATTTTCCGCGGTGTGGCCACCGCGGTTACCGCGATCAGTGAACCGGGCATGCCGGGCCGGGGCTGGCAGATCTTCTTCGGCGTGATCAGCGTTGTGGCCGGCATCGTCGTAATGGCTTCGCCCATTACCTCGCTGGTCACCCTCGCCTGGGTGGTCGGAATCTGGCTCATCGTGATGGGTGTCTTCGAGATCGTGTCTGCCTTCGGCATCCGGAAGGCCTCGAAGACCGTCGATGACTTCGTCGAACGTCGCGTCGCACCGGACGGATCAGCCCCGTGACCGATCCGACGAACCAGTCGGAGTCACCACAACCTCCGCCCAGTGAACCGCAGCAGCCCCCTGCCGGAGGTTACCCACCTCCGCCGCCGATGCCGTACGCCGGTCAGACGCCGCAGCCGACCGCGCCGAGCAACGGGCTGGGCACCACGGCGTTGGTGCTGGCGATCATCGGCCTGCTCAGCTGCTGGACAATTATCGGCGGCATCATTCTCGGAATCGTGGCCGTCATCCTCGGATTCGTGGGGCGGGGCCGCGTCAAACGTGGTGAAGCCGACAACGGCGGCGTCGCCCTCGCAGGCGTCATCCTCGGCTTCCTGGCCATCGTGGCGGCGCTGGTGTTCGTCGCCATCTATGCGGTCCTCGGACTGACCATCTTCAACCAGGGCGGCGGCCGTGACTACATCGATTGCATGAACAAAGCCGGCAACGACACGAACGCCCAGCAGGAATGCGCGGACGAGTTCCGTCAAGATCTCGAAACACAGTTCAGCGTCACGCTGACGACGGCGCCCTGAGCCGGTCCCCGAGCTAGAGGTGGCGCCGGCGCGGCGCGAACTCCAGCGACAACAGCACGACGGCGGCCGGCACGATGTGCCGCAGCGACAGCAGCACATACCGCCGGTCACCGAGAGCGCGGAACTTGCGCAGATAGCGGTACAGGGACTCCAGCGCGATCAGGGAATCGAGCAAATGGATCGCGTGGTAGACCAGATCCTGCACACGGTTGCGGTCCTTGTTGTCGAAGATCTCCGGAAATGCCGCGAACGCCAATGACAAGCGCTGCGAGCCAACCGCTTTCGCGTGATGGATCATGTCCACGGAGAGGCGTTCGTCGATGCCGTTGGGTGCGCCCGGCCGGCGCCACGGCACATCGAGGGTGATATCCCTGCCACTGCCCGCGGTGGCGTACCGGTGGAAGCCTTGCACCACCCCGTCGCGGTCGCGCGCGACGCTGAGTTGGATGCCCGGATAGCGGCGCTCGAGGGCGCCGTCGAGGATCATCGAAAATCCCCGCTCGATGCGCGCGCCGCTGTGCGAGGCGAGCAGGACCTCAGACAGTTCGGCCCGAAGCGCGTCGTCGATATCCTGCTCGGCCACCACCTCGGTAGTGATGCCGAAGTTGCGGGTTCGTTGCACGGCCTGGCGCAGGTTTCGATACTTGCGTCCGACCATGTCGAAGTTCCGCACGTCGATGACGACGTCGCGGCCGATCGGCACCCTGCGCATTCGTTGGCCCACCACCGCGTCGTCGCGCCAGAGCGGCAACCGTCGCTCGCTGCAGCCCAGTACGATGACGCGCCACCCGCGGGTGTGGCACATCGCGACGAAGTCGGCGACCAGATGGGGAAATTCGGTCTCGTCGCCGATCGGGTCGCCGCTCACGGTGGCAAACCCGATGCGCGTGCGGTACGCGATGGCCGCGGTGCCGTGCGCACTGAAGAAGTAGCTCTTCAACGACTGCATCGCGAACGGCGCCAGCGGGTCGCGCTGCGTCGCGTTCACCAGGCTCCAGACCCGGGGCAGGTCGTCGGGCTGCGGCCGCGCGGTCGTCGGCCACATCAGCACCAGACCGGCGCCGGCTACGAGGACATTGCCGAGAAGGTCATACGACAGCAGGTGAGCTGCGAGACCGGTAAGCAGCACGCCCATCGCGGACGTCGCATGGGCCGCCGTCACGGGACGACCGAGGAAGATTCCGCGGGCGATCAGGGCAACGCCGGCCAGGATTGTCAACGACCAGGCGAGCCTGCCCGCGGCGTTCCAGTCCTCATTGTCGTGGTGGTACGCGAGCAGCACCACGAGCCAGCAGAACAGGCTCATGACGGCTAACGCGCCGATCCACCGCGCTGCCGGTCTGTCGACGTTGACGACGACGCGTTCGCGGGTGCGTACCCTCGTGACTTTGGTCGGCTCCGTCACATTCAAAAGATTACGCCCGGTCAGCGCCGTGAGCCGGGAAAATACATCACGACACCCTCCTGCACCACGGTGGCGATGACGGCGCCGTTCCGGTCGAAGAAGTGGCCGGTGCCCAGTCCCCGGGAGTCCACCGCCACCGGCGATGTCGTCGAATACAGCACCCAGTCGTCGAAGTTCACCTGACGGTGGAACCAGATCGAGTGGTTGACGGTGGCCGCGAAGATCCGGTCGAACCCCCACGACAGTCCGTGCGTGGTGATGATCGAGTCCAGAATCGTGGTGTCGGAGGAATAGACCAGCGCCGCGGTGTGCAGCAGCGGGTCGTCGGGCATCGTTCCGCCGGCCTTCATCCACACGCGGTTGTGGGGCAGTTTTGCGCCCTTGCGATGCATGATCCAGGCGGGATCGTTGGTGTACCGCCACTCGATCGGCCGCAACGCGTTGACGAAGCCCGGCACGGTGTCTTCGTAGCCGCGAAGCAGTTCCCCGATCGGCGGGAGTTTCTCGGGCGCGGCGACCTCCGGAGCCGTCACGGCGTGCTCGAGGCCGCGGCCACCCGCCAGGTACGAAATCATCGCGGAGGCAAGCAGGTTGCCGTTTTGTCTGGCGTCGACGCGCCGGTTGGCGAAGCGGCGTTCGTCGCGCAGGTTCTCCACCCGGTACTCGATGTCGGACTCGGGGTCGCCGCCGTTGATGAAGGTCGCGGTCAACGACGCGAGAGGGAGGCCGCTCGTCACTGTTCGGCCGGCCGCGACGACGGACTGCGCCATCAGCTGTCCGCCGTACGTGCGGGTGGGGGTCTTCGTGGGGTGGGAGCCGGCGAAGGTGGCGTCGTCGACGCGGTCCAGGTCGAGGATGGCCAGCAGCTGCTCGAAATCAGTGCCATCTGCTCTTCGCGCAAGCGGTCCCCCGCAAGCGGGAGGTACCCCCACATCGCTGCCCACGTTCCCCCTAGTGGTCGTCCTCTCCGATCCGGTGCACATGGATCAGGTTGGTCGAGCCTACTGTGCCGGGCGGAGCGCCCGCGACGATGACCACCAGGTCGCCACGCTTGTATCGGCCCAGCCCGAGCAGCGACTTGTCCACCTCGCGGATCATGTCGTCGGTGGCGTCCATGTGCGGCACGATGAAGGTCTCGGTGCCCCAGGTCAGGGCCAGCTGGCTGCGAACCTCGGGCAGGTCGGTGAACGCCAGCAGCGGCAGCGGGGTGTGCAGCCGCGCTAGCCGGCGCACCGTGTCGCCGGACTGCGTGAACGCCACCAGCGCCTTGGCGTCGAGCCGTTCGCCGATGTCGCGCGCGGCGTAGGAGATCACCCCGCGCTTGGTGCGTGGCACATGGGTCAGCGGCGGCGCCGCGGTCGAATTCTGTTCGACGGCGGCGATGATCCGTGCCATCGTCTTGACGGCCTCGGCCGGGTGCTTGCCCACCGACGTCTCGCCCGACATCATCAGCGCGTCGGCGCCGTCGAGAACCGCGTTGGCGACGTCGGAGGCCTCGGCCCGGGTGGGCCGCAGGTTCTCGACCATCGACTCCAGCATCTGGGTCGCGACGATCACGGGTTTGGCGTTCTCCCTTGCCATTTGGATCGCGCGCTTCTGTACCAGCGGCACTTCTTCGAGCGGCAGCTCCACGCCCAGGTCGCCGCGAGCGACCATCACCGCGTCGAAAGCCAGCACGATGGCTTCGAGATTGTCGATGGCCTCGGGCTTTTCGAGCTTGGCGATGACGGGCACGCGACGTTCGACACGGTCCATCACGTCGTGCACCAATTCGATGTCGGCGGGCGACCGCACGAACGACAGCGCCACCAGGTCCACACCGAGGCGCAGCGCGAACTCCAGGTCCTCGATGTCCTTGTCGGACAGCGCCGGCACCGACACGTTCATACCGGGAAGCGACAGGCCCTTGTTGTTGGACACCGGGCCGCCCTCGGTGACGGCGCACACCACGTCGTCGCCGTCGATTCCCTCGACGATCAGCACCACCTTGCCGTCGTCGACGAGCAAGCGGTCCCCCGGCGCGGCGTCGTGGCAAAGCTGCCTGTAGGTGGTGGACACCCGGTCGTGGGTGCCTTCGCAGTCCTCGACGGTGATGCGCACGGTGTCACCGCTCTGCCAGAACGCATGCCTGGCAGCGAACCGGCCGAGCCGGATCTTGGGGCCTTGCAGGTCGGCGAGCACACCCACCGCCCGGCCGGTCACATCGGATGCGGCGCGAACGCGGTCGTAGGACGCCTTGTGGTCCGCGTGGTCGCCGTGACTGAAATTCATGCGGGCCACGTCCATGCCGGCCTCGACCAGCGACCGGACCACCTCGTCGGAGTTGGTGGCCGGGCCGAGCGTGCAGACGATCTTCCCGCGTCTATTCACGAATTCCGAGCATAGTCCCGGCGAAGGCCCTTCACACGGCGGCGAGCGGCAACGTCGATGGCCGCACCGGCGCGGGCAGATCCGACTCGCCCATCAGGTAGGTGTCGACTGCCTGCGCGGCGCTTCGCCCTTCGGCGATCGCCCATACGATCAGCGACGCGCCCCGGTGGGCGTCGCCGCAGACGAAGACACCCGGTGCTGCGGTCTGCCAGTCCGGCCCGCACGGCAGCGCCCCGCGGCGGTCGAGTTCGAGCCCGAGTCCGTCGAGCAGCGGCATGCGCTCGACGCCCTCGAACCCGATGGCCAGCAACGCGAGATCACAGGGCAGTTCGAGGCTGTCCCCCACGGGGGTGATGACCCGGCGCCCGTCGGCGTCCCGATTGACCTCGACCTGGGCGATCTCGATGGCCCGCAGGTTTGCGTGCTCGTCGCCGCAGAACCGCTGCACGGCCACCTGATAGTGCCGCTGCCCACCCTCCGCGTGGGCCGGCGAGGTGCGCAGCACCAGCGGCCACGTCGGCCATGGTGTCCGGGATTCGTCGCGAAGTTCGGGCGGCTCGGGGTTGTAGTCGAGTTCGGTGACCGAGAGAGCACCCTGGCGGTGGGCAGTGCCGAGGCAATCTGCCCCGGTGTCGCCGCCGCCGATGATCACCACGTGCTTGCCCTTGGCGGTGATGGCTGACGGGCCGTCGCCCTCGCACTCCTTGTTGGCGGGCACGAGATGGTCCATCGCCAGGTGCACGCCGTCCAGGTTGCGGCCCTCGACGTCGTAGTCACGGGCTCGCAGCGCACCGACTGCCAGCACGACCGCGTCGTGCTGCTCGCGCAGCTTCTCGACGGACATGTCGACGCCCACTTCGCAGTCGGTTATGAAACGTGCTCCCTCGGAGCGCATTTGGGCCAGCCGCTGATTCAGCGAGGCCTTCTCCATCTTGTACTCGGGGATGCCGTAACGCAGCAGCCCGCCGATCCGGTCGTCACGTTCGTAGACGGTGACCTCGTGGCCGGCGCGCGTCAGCTGTTGTGCCGCTGCCAGTCCCGCCGGCCCAGAACCCACCACTGCGACCCGTTTTCCGGTGGCAATCGCAGCGGGCTGCGGCGCGACGATTCCGAGTTGCCAAGCCTGGTCGGCGATCGTGTTCTCGATGCGCTTGATCGTGACGCTGCCGCCGGTCTGGTCCTCGGCGATCGACAGCACGCACCCGGCCTCGCAGGGCGCCGGGCACAACCGGCCGGTGAACTCGGGGAAATTGTTGGTGGCGTGCAGTCGCTCGCTGGCGGCGTCCCAACGACCTCGCCGCACCAGGTCATTCCACTCGGGGATCAGGTTTCCCAGCGGGCAGCCGGCCGTTCCGGAGTGGCAGAACGGGATTCCGCAGTCCATGCACCGCCGCGCCTGCTGAGACACCTCCGCGGCGCGCTCCTGCGGGGTTTGGCACTCATACACCTCACGCCAGTCACCCACGCGCTCGTCGACCGGACGCTTGGGCGCCTCGACCTTGGACACTTTCAGGAAGCCGGTCGGATCAGCCACGGCTGGCCTCCATGATCGCGGTGTCGACATCCCGGCCTTGCGCTTCCGCCATCCGCGTGGCCGCCAGCACCCGCTGGTAGTCGGTGGGCATGATCTTGGTGAATTGCGCACTGCGCCTTGGCCAGTCCGACAGCACCGACCACGCAACGGTGCTTCCGGTGAAGCGAGCGTGCTTGGCGACGACCCCGTGCAGCCAGCCCAGATCCTCGGGATCGAGGTCCTGCAAGGTGACCATCGCGCCGTTGACCTTCGCGGGGTTCAGCCCGAGCACATATGCGATCCCGCCGGACATGCCTGCCGCCATGTTGCGTCCGGTGTGGCCCAGCACTACCACCCGGCCTCCGGTCATGTACTCGCACGCATGGTCACCCACTCCCTCGGCGACCGCCAGAGCGCCGGAGTTGCGGGCGCAGAAGCGTTCTCCGACTCGGCCGCGCAGATACACCTCGCCGGAGGTGGCACCGTAGAGCAGGGTGTTGCCCGCGATGACGTTGTCCTCGGGCAGGAACAACACGTCTTCGGGCGGTTTGACGATCACGCGCCCGCCCGAAAGACCTTTCCCGACATAGTCGTTGGCGTCACCGGTGAGGTTCAGCGTGATGCCGGGCGGCAGAAACGCACCGAGCGATTGCCCCGCCGACCCGCTGAGCGCGACGTGAATGGTGTCGTCCGGCAGGCCCTGCGCGCCGTAGCCACGGGTGAGCTCCGCGCCGAGAAGTGTTCCGACAGTGCGGTTGACGTTGCGGACCGGCAGCTCCAGCCGCACGGGGTGGGCGTCCTCGAGCGCACCTTCGGCCAGTGCGATGAGCGTTTGGTCGAGCGCCTGGTCCAGCGCGTGGTACTGGTCTCTTAGTTTGCGCCGCTGCGTGTTGCCGCCGTGGCCGTCCTCGGGGACGGTGAAGATCGGCGTCAGGTCCAGCCCCTTGCTCTTCCAGTGCGCGACGCCGGCGGCGGTGTCGAGCAACTCGGCCTGACCCACCGCTTCGTCGATGCTGCGGAAGCCAAGTGCGGCGAGGTAGCGCCGGACCTCCGCTGCGACGAACTGGAAGAAGTTCTCGACGAACTCCGGCTTGCCGTTGAAGCGCTTCCGCAGAACCGGGTTCTGAGTGGCGATGCCCACCGGGCAGGTGTCGAGGTGGCAGACCCGCATCATCACGCAGCCGGCCACGACGAGCGGGGCCGTCGAGAAGCCGAACTCCTCCGCGCCCAGCAGCGTGGCGACCACCACGTCACGCGCCGTGCGCATGCCGCCGTCGGCCTGGACGGTGATTCTGTCGCGTAATCCGTTGAGCACCAGCGTCTGCTGGGTGTCGGCGAGCCCGATCTCCCACGGTGCACCGGCGTGCTTGAGCGAGGTCAGCGGGGCCGCACCGGTGCCGCCGTCGTGACCGGAGATCAGCACGACGTCGGCGTGCGCCTTCGAGACACCGGCTGCGACCGTGCCGACGCCGACCGAGCTGACCAGCTTCACGTGGATCCGCGCTTTGTCGTTGGCGTTCTTGAGGTCGTGGATGAGCTGCGCGAGGTCTTCGATCGAGTAGATGTCGTGGTGCGGCGGCGGGGAGATCAGCCCGACACCCGGTGTCGAGTGGCGCGTCTTGGCGATGCTCGGGTAGACCTTGAAGCCCGGAAGCTGCCCGCCTTCACCGGGTTTGGCGCCCTGGGCCATCTTTATCTGGATGTCGGTGGCGTTGACCAGGTAGTCACTGGTGACACCAAACCGCCCCGAGGCGACTTGCTTTACCGCGCTGCGTCGCTGCGGGTCATATAGGCGGTCGACGTCCTCGCCGCCCTCACCCGTGTTGGAGCGGCCCCCGAGGTTGTTCATCGCGATGGCCATGGTCTCGTGGGCTTCGGCGGAGATGGACCCGTAACTCATGGCCCCGGTGTTGAACCGGGTGCAGATCGACTCGACCGACTCCACCTCGTCCAGCGGAACCGGGTGCCGTTCTCCCTTCTTGAGCTCGAACAACCCGCGCAGCGTGCCCCCCTCGCGTGACAGCCGGTCGACCTCGTCGCTGTACTGGCGGAAGGTGTCCTCGCGACCGGTGCGTGTCGAATGCTGAAGCAGGAAGACCGTTTCGGGAGTGAACAGATGCAACTCGCCTTCCCGCCGGAACGCGTACTCGCCGCCCACCTCCAGCCGGCGGTGCACGCGTTCGGTCGGGTTGTCCGGGTAGGCACGGCGGTGACGCTGCCTGACCTCTTCGGCGATCACGTCCAGACCGACGCCCCCAAGTTTGCTCGGTGTGCCGCTCAGGTACTCGTCGACAACCTTTCCGTCCAGACCGATAGCCTCGAAAGCTTGAGCGCCCGTATAAGAGGCGACGGTGGAGATACCCATCTTGCTCATCACCTTCATCACGCCCTTGCCTAGCGCGGTCAGGTAGTTGCGCACTGCGGCAGCGGTTTCGATGCCGGTCAACTCGCCTTCTCGGATGAGGTCCTCGATGGACTCGAACGCCAGATACGGGTTGACCGCCGCCGCGCCGTAGCCGATCAGCAAAGCGATGTGGTGGACCTCGCGCGCGTCGCCGCTCTCGACGACCATCGCAACTCTTGTGCGCTGCTTGGTGCGGACCAGGTGGTGGTGCATGGCCGCGACGGCCAGCAGCGACGGGATGGCCGCCGTGGTGTGGTCGGAATCGCGATCGGAGATGACGAGTGTGCGGGCGCCCTGCGCGATGGCCTCGCAAGCACGCTGTCTGAGTGCTTCGATCGCGTCGGCCATTCCCTCGCCGCCACGTTCTACGTCGTAAAGTGCCCGCAGCACCGTTGCTTTCAGACCCGGGTGGTCGCCGTCGTCGTTGATGTGGACGATCGTGTTGAGTTCGTCGTTGTCGAGCACGGGCCAGCGCAGCAGGATCTGCCGGCACGACGCGGCCGTCGGTTCGAGCAAGTTCTGCTCGGGGCCCATCACGCGGGCAAGCGAGGTGACGACCTCCTCCCGGATGGCGTCCAGCGGCGGGTTGGTCACTTGCGCGAACAGCTCGACGAAGTAGTCGTAGAAGAGCTTCGGGCGCTGGGATAGAACGGCCGGCGGGGTGTCGGTGCCCATCGAGCCGAGCGGCTCGGCCCCGGACGCCGCCATCGGGGTGAGCAGAACTCTCAAGTCTTCTTCGGTGTAGCCGAACGCCACCTGCCGGTGTGCCACCGACTCGTGGCTGGCCTGCACGCGACTGCGGTCGGGCAGCGCGCCGAGGTCGAGCAGTCCGGCGTGCAGCCATTCGCCGTACGGATGGGCGTGTGCGAGTTCATGTTTGATTTCGTCGTCGCTGACGATTCGCCCGGCTGCGGTGTCGACCAGGAACATCCTGCCCGGCTCCAGCCTGCCCTTGGCGACGACCTGAGCCGAGGGGATGTCCAGCACGCCGCTCTCGCTGGCCAGGATCACGCGGTCATCGAGGGTGCGCCACCACCTGCCGGGCCGCAATCCGTTGCGGTCCAGTACTGCCCCGACGACAGTGCCGTCGGTGAACGTGACGCACGCGGGGCCGTCCCAGGGCTCCATGATGGAGGCGTGAAACTTCCAGAAGTCGCGCAACGCGGTAGCCATCGCGGCGTTGTTCTCCCACGCCTCGGGAATCATCATCATCACCGCGTGCGGCAGGCTGCGACCACCGAGGTGCAGCAGTTCGAGGACCTGGTCGAAGGATTCCGAGTCACTGGACCCCGCTGGGCATATCGGCGACAGGCGGGCGAGGTCGCCGGGGATCTTCGTGCTCGCGAGCATCGCCTCGCGGGCGTGCATCCGGTTGAGGTTGCCGCGCACGGTGTTGATTTCGCCGTTGTGGGCGATGAAGCGGAATGGGTGGGCCAATGGCCACGACGGGAACGTGTTGGTGGAAAATCTGCTGTGCACGATCGCGATCGCGGTCATGCATCTCTCATCGCGCAGATCGGAAAAGTATTGGGGCAGTTGGATAGTGGTGAGCATGCCCTTGTAGACGATGGTGCGGCTGGACAGCGACGGGAAGTACACGCCCGTGCCTTCCGTGCGCTTGCGCAGCGGGTACACCCGCCGGTCGAGATCGATGCCGCCGGGCCGGGTGCCGTTGTGTTCGGACGCAGAGACGAACAGCTGGCACATGTGCGGCATGCACGTCAACGCCGTCACGCCCACGTCGGCGCCGTCGGGGTCGACGGGAAGGTCGCGCCAGCCGAGGATTTCGAGACCTTCGTCGGCGGCCATGCATTCGACGCGGTTGTGGGCATTCGCACGTTCCGCCGGATCCTGCGGCATGAAGCACAGGCCGCCAGCGTAGGTGTTACAGCCGTCAGAGGTGGGTGGCGGGAGCTCGAATTCCGCTACCGCTTCGAACAACTCGACCGGCAGCTGCAAGAGCACGCCGGCGCCGTCACCGCTGTTGGTCTCGGCGCCCGCGGCGCCACGGTGGTCGAGGTGCTCGAGGGCCAACAGACCGTCGGCGAGGATGGCGTGAGACCGCCTGCCGCGGATGTCGGCCACGACGGCGACACCGCACGAGTCGTGTTCGTAGGCAGGGTCGTAGAGGCCCTGTGGCTCGGGCAATGCCGAGAACAGCATGTGCACACCTCCGCAGTCCCGGTTTGTGCTGTGGGACTGCGTCGGCCCAGATCTGGAGAAACGCGTGATCGCGCGCGGAAGTTCTGAGCCTATCAGCGAAGCGCTGGTGTTACCCGTCGTAGAGCGTGGGGACCAGCGGGAAACCGGACATGTTCCGGATCACAGTCCATGCGACGGTGGCCACGACGATGACGACCACGGCAGTGCGCGGCATCGTGGGCCGTCCGGCGTGGCGGCGCCAAAGGAACCACACGAGCAGCGCGGGAAGTCCGACCAGCAGGAAGACATTGTCGACGACCGCGGCGGAGAGGTTCGCGTGCAGGAGGTCGTGGGTCATTCTCAGGCCGCCGCAGGCCGGGCAGTTCCAGCCGGTGAGCATCTTGAAGGGGCACGCCAGGAAAAGGCTGCCTGGTCGGTGCGGGTCGTTGATGCCGACGTAGGCCAGGGCACCGGCGGTCGCCGCACCCGTCGCGAGAGCGGCGTATGTCTGACCCCTTCGGGTCAGCCCGGTGCTAGGCGCCATCTCGCAGGGGGCGGCCTTGAGGATCGCGCACGTTGTCGGTGAAGATCAAGACGGCATCGATGATGCCCCAGATCCATGCACCGACGGTGCAGGTGAGGATGCCGACGATCAGCTGGATGACCCCGAGCTTGGTGTCACCGAGATAGATGCGGCCGATGCCGACGATGCCGAGCAGCCCGAGCAGTTGCAGCAGACCAGCGACGATCTTCGACTTGTCGGAGTACGGCTCGCCGGTGACGGGGTGCCGGCCGAACGGCGCCGCCGGGTCCATGTAGGCGCCCTGGTACTGCGGCGGGAACGGATAACCGGCAGGCGGCGGCTGCTGGGGCGCCGGTCCCTGATCACTGCCGAACGGCGACGGCTCAGTCATGCGTCAAGCATGCCACTTGCCGTCGGGACGGTTGTGGTTCATCCTCCAGTCCCCCCAAATCGGGTGGTACCCCGACTGCGGTCGGTGCGCACAACGTCGGGAACGACAGCGCACGACCTGGTGTGGTGACGTACATCCGGCCGGACGGAAGCGTCCGAATCACCGTCCTGTCGGGGAGTTGTTGGTCGGCCCAACCACCGAGGTCGGCCCAAAAAGCCTTGAGTTAGTGGTGGCAGCGACTGGGCGAAAAACACTCTGATCGCGGGGCGATCAACTACGACCAAGCTGCTCGAATACCCCCTTCCCCACCGACCCCGCAGACACCAAACACGCGGTGCGCGGGGCTAATCGTGTGCCGATCGCGGGCGAGACTCAACCAGTTTGCATCGGCGGCACGTTCGTCAGCGTGGCTGTTGGGCCAGCCGGCGGCGGCGGAGGCGCTGGCGTTAGCGTCGCCGTCGCGTCGCCCAGGTCCGGGAACCGTGGTACCTGTGCAGAGTCCTCGCCGGTCGGAGCAACGCAGTTGTCAATGGTGAAGTCCCACTCACCACCAAACTGGCCGCAGCACCAAAACGCTGCTTCTTCATAGTCGTCCGAGGTGAATTCCGGGTCGTCAGTTGGGTAGGAAAATACGCACTTCGCGTACCCATCTGCATCGAAGCCCGAATCACCCTTGGGTTCGGCGCACGCGGTGGCGGGGTCTGTGACTGTACCGCTGGTAGTTCCGAGCAGGGCCGTGGCCGCTAACAATGCGGCCGCCCCGAGCCGGGGCAAAGATGAGGGACGGAGAGCGATTAAGAACGTCATGGGAGGCTCCTCCTGCGGTAGACGGACGCGGTCATCTTGCGATCTGCGGTCAGCAGCGGAGGCATGAGTGGCGCGAAGACACCGTCGTGGTACCCGACCGCTGCGCGGTCGAAGGCCGAAGGTCGCGTATCGGTCGCGACAAAGCGCGACACAGTGCGTAGCGTAACCCCGCGGCGCAGGCCGTTCGGCCCGTTATGCGGTTTCTTCGCTTGTGGCATCGGATGCGCGAAGAACGGTCTAGAGGGGAGTCGCCGTCGCCATGACCACCACCTCAACCGTTCCGACAACCCGGCCGATCCTGAGGCCCGCAGCGCTTAGCGACTCGGTTTCTTTCATGGGCGTCATTCGGGAGGCCGATTACTCCTTGTCGCGGGATCGCACCTCCCGCCTGAGCTCGATCACCTGTTTCTCAAGTTCGATCACAGCCTTGGAGCACATGGCTGTCAGTCCGATGAGTTTCACGACTACGGACCATATCCGGCTATGGCCGGTGAAGGATTCGTCGAACTCCGCGAACCGGTCGTGGAGTTCCCTTCCGATAACGGATTCTGGGTCGAGCGGTATTCGCCGCATTTTGCTGAATGCCGAGAAATCGGCTGTTTCTTTCGGATCGGGCTCCATCTTGCGAGCGTAGGCCCCTTGCCGCGGCCCGTATACAAGCACCGCCTATGTCGCTATTCCCCGAATTGCCGCCATCATCGCCGCGCGGATCTCGTCGTCGTCGACGGCGGTGTACCGCTCGTGGTGGCGATGGAGGCGTGCCCGAAGCGGCTCGACCGCCGGTGAGTCCTGCAGCAGCGCTTCATGTTGAGGCATGCTTCAGTCCGCCGTCGCTGTGCGGGATCGTATGGCTACTTAGGGCTCCTGACGGGCCGCCCCGGAATCGATCGCCCAGTCGTTTGTCCCTTCGCGTTCGACGCCGTGCAAATGGAATAACTCGCCGATCGCTATCAGAGGCCTCGCTGCCGGCGGCGTCTCGGCCCGACTCGCCACGCCGATCATGTGAAGGATCAGTGCACGAGATGCGGGCATCTTGGGACGAAGTAGTCGGCGTCCATGCGTCTGAATCCGATCTTGAGCCGAGTATTGCCACCGCGAACGACAGCTCAGCCAGGCTCCCGACCCGGGAACGAATTATCGGGTCCGGTTACGCAATCTCGGCAGGCGCCACCGGCGCCTGCGGGTCTCGACCTTCTCGGCGAAATCGTCGCCCGGCGCTGGGGTATGTGGCGGGGCTGCCTCCGCCTCGGCGGAAGCCTCTTTCGCCGATTCGACCTCGGCATCGCCGTCGGCGGCTTCCTCACCCGCGGGCTTTTCAGCGTCCTCTACTGACACCTCGGCATCCACCGCCGAATCTTCGCCCGTCTGCGCCTCACCACCAGCTCCAGCCGGCTCAGCCGCCTCGTCGGCTTGTTCGGCCCCCGCCTCCGGCTCGGCGGACTTCTCAGTCTCGGATGCCTCGTCCTCAACCTCCGATTCTGGCTCCGGTTCGGCAGTCGATTCCTCAGCGTCGGTTGCTTCGTCGGCCCCAGCGTCGGCTGCCGACTCCTCCGCCCCGGCCCCGTCCTCGAACTCAGTCTCACCAGGCTCCTCGGCCGCTGGCTCCCCCGCCGCGGCAGCCTTCTCGGCTTCCGGCTCGGCTGTCGACTCGTCCCCGCCAGCCACGTCCTCGACTTCGCCAGCCGTTTCATCCGGTGGTGGACCGGCCTCAGCCACGTCCACGGCCTCAGCCTCGGGCTCGGCGAACGATTCTTCGGGTTCGGAGCCTTCCTCGACCTTCGCCTCGGCCGCTTCCTCGACTGCGCCCGCCTCCGGCTGAGCACCTTCCTCGGCCTCTACGAGCTCGGCCTCAACACCCAGCTCGCCAGTTTCCTCGACTGCCTCTTCATCCGGCGATGCCTCGGCCTCAACCGGCTCCACGACCTCAGCCTCCGGCTCGGCGAGCGGTTCCTCAGGCTCGGAGCCTTCCTCGATCTCCGCCTCAGCCGCTTCGTCGCCTTCAGTCTCGCCAGTCTCGTCCGCCGCCTCGGCCGCTTCCGCCTCGGGCTCAGTACCTTCCTCGGCCTCTACGAGTTCGGCCTCAACACCCAGCTCGCCAGTTTCCTCGATTGCCTTTTCATCCGGCAATGCCTCGGCCTCAACCGGCTCCACGACCTCAGCCTCCGGCTCGGCGAGCGGTTCCTCAGTTTCGGAGCCTTCCTCGATCTCCGCCTCAGCCGCCACTTGGACCTCAGTCTCACCGCGCTCTTCCACCGACGGCTCAGCACCCTGCTGGGCCGCTACGACCTCGGCCGCAATCTCCGGCTCGGCTACCAATTCCGCAGGCTCGGGGCCTTTTTCGATGTCCCGGTTTGCTGGCTGCCCCGGCTTCCGGCTCACCCTCCGACTCTTCAGCCCCAGCCACTTCCGCCACCGCGGCCTCGCCAGATCCTCGCCGGCCTCTTCAGCTGACGGCGCTTCGGCCTCCGCCTCGGTAGTCGACTCCTGAACCTCGGGCGCTTCCTCGACTTCGACGTCGTCCGCGGCAGCTGCGGTCTCTTCATCGGGTCTTGCCGCGGCCGGCTCAGCGTCCCCTGCCGGCTCTTCGGCCACCTCGTCGGTCGGGGGCTCCTCTTCTTCCGTTTCCTCCCCCGTGACTTCGGAGTCGACGGAGTCCTCGACGGCATTGGGCACGTCGGCTTGCATCAGCTCGGCAGCGTCGGCGTGCTCATCGAGAGGTCCGTCCGCACCGGAAGCGGCTGCCTCGGCTTCTTCTTTGGCTTCCTCGGCTTCTTCGCGCGCCTCGTCTTCGTCCTCGTCCTCAACTGCGACGGCCACCCCGGCCACGACACCAGTTGTCGCCGTGGCCGCGGCCAGCTCCCTCGTCCACTCGACGAGCGCCGAGTCCTCGGACTCGGCCGGCATTCCCTCGCTCACCGTGACCGCTGTCGGCTCTTTCTCCTCCACCTCGTGGGGCTTTCCGGCCAGAGTCGCCGGGTCTTCACGTCCCTTCGGGGCCAGCATGATGTACACGACCGCGCCGATGAAGACGAACGTCGATGTGAACGAGTTGATCCGGATGCCCGCGATGAGTGTCGCGGTGTCGTCGCGCAGCAACTCGACCCCGAACCGGCCGACGCAGTAGGCCGCCACGTACAACGCAAACAAGCGGCCGTGGCCAATCCTGAATCGGCGGTCGACGTAGATCAACAGCACAAACACCAGTACGTTCCAGATCAATTCGTAGAGGAACGTCGGATGCACGGGTTGCGGGGCGATGTCTGCCGGCTGACCGGTCGACACGCCGTTCAACATGTCGAGAGCGCCGGACGCATCGCGGCGCTCGTAGATCTTCAATCCCCACGGCAACGAGGTGGGCCGGCCGAACAGCTCTTGGTTGAAGTAGTTGCCCAGCCGACCGATGGCCTGCGCCAACACGATTCCCGGTGCGATCGCATCACCGAACGCCGGCACTGGAATGCCACGCTGGCGGCACCCGATCCACGCTCCGATTCCGCCGAGTGCCACTGCGCCCCATATTCCCAGACCGCCATCCCAAATACGCAGCGCAGCAAGGAAACCAGCGCCCTCGTCGCCGAAGTAGGTTCGCCAGTCCGTCATCACGTGGTACAGGCGGCCACCGACCAGTCCGAACGGGACCGCCCACAGCGCGATGTCGTAGATGACTCCGGGCTCTCCCCCGCGGGCAACCCACCGACGATCGCCGATGACCAATGCAGCGACGATGCCGACGATGATGAACAGCGCGTATGCACGAATCGGCACCGGGCCCAGATGCCATACTCCCTGCGGCGGGCTCGGGATTGATGCCAGAAACGTCGTCACGCTGAAATCCTCTGTCGCACACCATCTGCCAGTTCTTCGGTCAGCGCCCGTACCGCAGTGAGGCCACCATCGCCGAGAGCCGATACCAGCGCCGAGCCGACGATCACCGCGTCAGCGTAGGAGGCGATTTCCGCCGCTTGTTGACGGGATCGCACACCGAGCCCGACGCCGACGGGGATGTCGGAGACTTTCTTCACCCGGCGCACCAGCTCCGGTGCCGTCTGAGACACCACCTCGCGTGCCCCCGTGACACCCATCGTCGAGGCCGCGTAGACGAAGCCGCGCGACGCCTGCACCGTCGCCGCGAGCCGCTGCGGCGTCGACGACGGCGCGACCAGAAAGATCCGGTCGAGCCGATGTTTGTCGGAGGCGGCCAGCCATTCCGCAGCCTCCTCCGGAATGAGATCCGGCGTGATCATGCCGAGGCCACCTGCCGCGGCCAGGTCCCGGGCGAACGCGTCAACCCCGTACTTCAGCACCGGATTCCAGTACGTCATCACCACTGCGCGACCACCCATTTCGCTGATCGCCTCGACGGCGCGCAACGCGTCACGCACCCGGACACCGCCGCGAAGCGCCGCCTCCGCCGCCGTCGCGATCGTCGGCCCGTCCATGCCCGGATCCGAATACGGAATCCCCACTTCGACGATGTCGCAACCGGATTCCACCAGGGCTGTCATCGCATCGATGGACGTCGGCACATCCGGATATCCCGTCGGCAGATATCCGATCAGCGCTGATCGATCATGGTTGTGACACGAGGTGAACAGCTCTGCCAGTCGGGCGGACTCAGCCACGCGCGGCGTCCTCGTCGTCGAGTAGACCGAACCACTTGGCGGCGGTGGCGACGTCCTTGTCCCCGCGTCCGGACAGATTCACCACGATGATTCCCCCGCGGCCGACCTCGGCGGCCAGCGCGAGCGTTCCCGCAACGGCGTGTGCCGACTCGATCGCCGGGATGATGCCCTCAGTGCGACACAGCACCCGAAACGCGTCCATCGCCTCGGTATCGGTGATCGGCCGGTACTCGGCCCTACCGATGTCCTTCAGCAGAGCATGTTCGGGACCGACACCCGGATAGTCCAAACCGGCTGAAATCGAATGGCTTTCGATGGTCTGCCCGTCCTCGTTCTGCAACAGGTAGGAGAACGAGCCCTGGAATGCGCCGGGCGAACCACCTGTGAATGTTGCTGCGTGCCTTCCAGTGTCGACCCCTTCACCGGCGGCCTCGAAGCCGACCAGCCGCACTCCGGCATCGTCGAGGAACGCATGGAAGATGCCGATCGCATTCGAACCACCGCCCACGCAGGCAGTGACCGCGTGTGGCAACCGGCCGGCCTGGGCCAGGATCTGCGCGCGCGCCTCCAACCCGATCACACGCTGAAAGTCGCGGACCATCATCGGAAACGGGTGCGGGCCGGCCGCGGTGCCGAAACAGTAATACGTGCGCTCGGCATTCGTCACCCAATCACGGAAGGCCTCGTTGATCGCGTCCTTCAACGTCTGCGAGCCGGAAGTCACCGACACCACGTCGGCCCCGAGAAGTCGCATCCGGGCGACGTTCAACGCCTGTCGGGCGGTGTCGACGGCGCCCATGTAGATCACGCATTCCAGCCCGAGCAGGGCGCACGCCGTCGCGGTGGCGACGCCGTGTTGGCCGGCACCGGTTTCGGCGATGACGCGTGTCTTTCCCATTTGCTGTGCCAGCAACGCTTGGCCCAGCACGTTGTTGATCTTGTGAGAACCGGTGTGGTTCAGGTCCTCTCGCTTCAAGAAGATGGTCGCGCCGCCGGCGTGTTCAGTCAGGCGGCCGGCTTCGTACAGCGGGGACGGCCGGCCGGTGTAATGCGTTTGCAGGCGGTCCAGCGTGTCGAGGAATTCCTGGTCGGCACGGGCCTTTTCGTACGCGGCGGTGACTTCTTCGATCACCGCCATCAGCGCCTCGGGCACGAACCGTCCACCGTAGACACCGAAATGGCCACGCGCGTCGGGGTCGTGGGTAGTCGGCTCGGCGACGGCCGCGCTGGACCGAGGGAGTTCTGGGTTGCTCACCGAGCCGATTTCGGGCACGACGGATGGGTGCCGGCCGTCACGAGATCCGCCACCGCGCTTCGGGGATCGCCGCTGGTCACCAACCCTTCACCGACGAGCACTGCATCCGCACCGGCACCGGCATAGGCCAGTAGGTCCGCGGTGCCGCGGACGCCCGACTCGGCGATGCGAATGACATCTGTCGGCAGGCCGGGTGCGATTCGTGCGAAGCAGTCCCGGTCGACCTTGAGCGTCTTGAGATCCCGCGCGTTGACGCCGATCACCCGCGCACCGGCCTGCAGAGCCCGGTCCGCCTCTTCCTCGGTGTGCACCTCGACCAGCGCAGTCATCCCGAGCGACTCCGTGCGGTCCAGCATCGCCGCCAACGCGGGCTGCTCGAGCGCCGCGACGATCAGCAGCAACATGTCGGCGCCATGCGCTCGCGCTTCGTGAATTTGGTAAGGCCGCACGATGAAGTCTTTGCGCAACACCGGGATTGACACCGCGGCCCGCACCGCGTCCAGGTCGTCCAGGCAGCCGTGGAACCGGCGTCCTTCGGTAAGCACGCTGACGATTCGGGCGCCGCCCTCTCCGTACGCGCGGGCCAGCTTCGCCGGGTCAGATATGGACGCCAACTCACCGCGTGACGGGCTGGCGCGTTTGACTTCTGCGATCACGCCGATGCCCGGCTCGCGCAACGCGGCCATCACGTTTCGCGGCGGCGCAGCGTCTTTGACTTTGGTCTTGATCTCGGCCAGCGGCACGACGGCTTCTCGGGCGGCAACGTCGGCGCGGACTCCTTCGAGAATGGAGTCGAGCACGGTCGCCGAACTCATGGCCAGTCGACTCCTTCCACCCCTAGTGCGTCGACGTGCGATCGATCATCGAAAGGGTAGCCGCCGCGGGCATGCCGCCCCTCACCGACCCTCGCTAGCCGAATCGCGGGTCGGATCGTCGCCCTCGTCAAGCGCGTCCCACATCATTCGCTCTGACATCGTCACTGAAGAAGCGCCCTCGACGGCCACGGCACGCCGTTGCGAGGGTGAAGTGTATTTCGGCGCCATCGGCGATCCCCTCACCGCCGCGCGCATCAGTAACACCGCCGCGAACAGCGTCAAACCGGCCGCGGCCAGCGTGAGGCCGGCGCCCCAGTAGTGCCGGGCACTGCCGACCAGCGACGCCACCGGCAGGTCCACCAGCGCCGCCGCGCGCACCGCGACGTCACGGACCGCCCACAGGGTGATCCCGAGGTAACCGGCCCCGGCACTGACCACCGCGACCAGCAATGCCAGAAACCGCAGCGACCAGCCGCGGACGGCCAGCGCCGCGACCGCCGCAGCCAGCAGCAGCACGGCGCACGGAACCAGCGCCGTCGACCACGTCGCGCCGGTCAACGTCGTCGTGCGTGGCTGGCCCAGCCCGTCGAACGAGCGCAGCGTCACCCACGGCAGTCTTGATGCCACCCATAATCCGACGGCTGCCAGCACCAACAACAGCTGGGCGATGCGGATCACGGGGACTTCAACGTCTCGGCGGCGGCGATCGCGTTCAGCACGGCCTTGGCCTTGTTCGTCGCCTCGGTGTACTCGTACGGGCCGTTGGAATCTGCGACGACGCCCCCGCCTGCCTGCACGTATGCGGTGCCGTCACGCATCAGCGCGGTGCGGATGGCGATCGCGAAGTCGGCGTTGCCCGCGAAGTCGAGGTAGCCGACCACACCGCCGTACAGCCCGCGCCGTGTCATCTCGACCTCCTCGATCAACTCCATCGCGCGCACCTTCGGGGCCCCCGACAGCGTGCCGGCCGGGAAGCACGCGGTGACCGCGTCCAGCGCGGTCCGGTTCCCGACGAGCTGGCCGGTGACCGTCGAGACCAGGTGCATGACGTGGCTGTACCGCTCGATGTGGCTGTAGTCGTCGACACGTACGGTGCCGGGAACACACACCCGACCGAGGTCGTTGCGTCCCAGATCCACCAGCATCAGGTGCTCGGCGCGTTCCTTCTCGTCGGAGAGCAGTTCCTTCTCCAGGAGCAGGTCTTCCTCTTCGGTGTCGCCGCGCCAGCGGGTACCTGCGATCGGATGCGTGTTGGCCCAGCCGTCCTTGACGGTGACGAGCGCCTCCGGGCTCGACCCGACGATCGAAAAATCAATGCCGCCATCGGCTTTCGGGATGTTCAGCAGATACATGTACGGGCTCGGATTGGACACGCGCAGCATGCGGTACACGTCGATGGGATCGGCGTTGGTGTCCATTTCGAACCGCTGTGACGGCACCACCTGGAACGCCTCGCCGGCCTCGATCTCGCCGACCAGACGCTCCACGATCGCGCTGTATTCCTCGAGCGTGCGCTGGGCGCGGTGCACCGGTCGGGGACGGTCGAAGATCGCCACCGTCGACGGCAGCGGCTGACCCAGCGCCCGCGTCATCACGTCGAGCCGGGCCACGGCGTCGTCATAGGCCCAGTCCACCCGCTCGTCGGTGCCGTTCCAGTTCACCGCGTTGGCGATAAGGGTGATGGTGCCCTCGTGGTGGTCGACGGCGGCCATGTCGGTGGCCAGCAACAGCATCATGTCGGGCAGGTGCAGGTCGTCTGTCGCGAGCGACGGCAACCGCTCCAGTCGGCGCACCATGTCGTAGGCGAAGAACCCGACCAGGCCCCCGGACAGCGGGGGCAGGCCGGCCAGATGCTCGCTGGCCAGCAGGTCCATCGTGGCCCTGAGCGCTTCGAGTGGGTCGCCGCCGCGAGGAGCGTCCTGAGGGGTCACGCCGATCCAGGCCGCTTCGCCGTCGCGCACCGTCAGCGCCGCCGGGGCGCCCGCTCCGATGAACGACCAGCGCGACCAGGACCGGCCATTCTCGGCGGATTCCAGCAAAAACGTGCCGGGGCGGTTCGCGGCGAGTTTGCGGTAGGCCGACAGGGGGGTCTCGCTGTCGGCGAGGATCTTGCGGGTGACGGGCACGAACCGGTGCTCGGCCGCCAACGCGCGGAACTGCTCGCGCGTGGTGGTCGGCGATGAGCCGCTTGCGCGAAGAGCAGAAGATCCGGTGAGATCGGCGGTCGACGTCACGTGGTCTAGCGTAGACACCCATGAAACGCGGTGACCTCGTCGACGAATTCGAACTTCCCGACCAGACCGGCAAGGAACGCAGGTTCAGCGAGTTCCTCGCGGACGGCCCTGCGGTGCTGTTCTTCTACCCGGCCGCGGGAACGCCGGGCTGCACCAAAGAGGCGTGTCATTTTCGGGACCTGGCAAAGGAATTCGCCGATGCCGGCGCTAGTCGGGTGGGCATCAGCACCGACCCGGTGGGCAAGCAGGCGAAGTTCTCCGACAACCACAACTTCGACTTTCCGGTGCTGTCGGACGCCGACGGGACGGTGGCGCAGACGTTCGGCGTCAAGCGGGGTCTGCTCGGCAAGCTGATGCCGGTGAAGCGGACGACGTTCGTCATCGACACCGACCGCAAAGTGCTCGACGTGATCTCCAGCGAGGTCAACATGAACACCCACGCCGACAAGGCGCTGGAGGCACTGCGGGCACGGCGCAGCGGCTAACCGAACACGCCAAACGTGCGGTCGGGGCGAAAATCTGGCCGCGTTTTCGCCGTACACGCACCTCGGCGGCGCATGGTTATTGGTCTTCCGCCAGCAGCACGTCGGCGTCGAAGCAGCTGTGCTCGCCGGTGTGGCACGCACCGCCCACCTGGTCGACCTCCAGCAGCACCGTGTCGCCGTCGCAGTCCAGCCGCACCGCGTGCACGTGCTGGGTGTGTCCTGACGTTGCGCCTTTGACCCAGTGCTCTCGCCTCGACCGCGAGTAGTAGGTGGCCTCGCGGGTCGCCAGCGTGCGGGCCAGCGCGATGTCGTCCATCCATGCCACCATCAGCACCTTGCCGGTGCCGCGCTCTTGCGCCACCACGGTGATCAGTCCATGCGTATCGCGTTTGAGCCTCGAGGCGATCTTGGCGTTCAGCGTCATCGGACAGTGACTCCTTCTGCTGCCATTGCAGCCTTGACCTCCTTGATGGTCAGCTCGCGGAAGTGGAAAACGCTGGCGGCCAGAACGGCGTCGGCACCCGCTGCCACGGCCGGCGCGAAATGTTCCACCGCCCCGGCGCCGCCGCTGGCGATCACCGGTACCGTGACCGCCGCACGCACGGCCCGTAGCATCGGGATGTCGAAACCGGCTTTGGTGCCGTCGAAATCCATTGAGTTGAGCAGGATTTCACCGACGCCAAGCTCGGCGCCGCGAGCCGCCCATTCGATCGCGTCGATCCCGGTGCCGCGCCGACCGCCGTGCGTGGTGACCTCCCAGCCCGACGGTGTCACGCTCTTCGCGCGAGCGCTCATCGGCGTGGGCGGCGATCCCGCGGGCACGGTGCGCGCATCGACGGACAGCACGATGCACTGCGACCCGAACCGCCGCGACAGCTCTTCGAGCAGCTCGGGGCGAGAAATCGCCGCGGTGTTGACGGACACCTTGTCGGCGCCCGCGCGCAGGAGCATGTCGACGTCGGCCACCGAGCGCACTCCGCCGCCGACGGTCAACGGGATGAACACCTGTTCGGCGGTGCGCCGCACCACGTCGAGCATCGTGGCCCGGCCCGACGACGACGCGGTGACGTCGAGGAACGTCAGCTCGTCGGCGCCCTCTTCGTCGTAGACGGCGGCCAGCTCGACGGGGTCGCCGGCGTCACGAAGGTCGGCGAAGTTGACGCCCTTGACCACCCGCCCGTCGTCGACGTCGAGGCAGGGGATGACACGAACCGCGACGTCGCTCACCGGTAGTCCCCGGGGTCGCCGACCGCGCGCAGGATTTCGAGGATCTGCTGGTGACATCCCGGCACTCCGGCCAGCGCCGCGCTCGACTTCGGTGTCCACTCATTGCCGGCCAGGTCGGTGACGATGCCGCCCGCAGCCTGGACCAGCGCCACGCCCGCAGCGTGATCCCAGATGTGGTCGCCGAAACTGATTGCTCCGCCCAGTTTTCCGGCAGCGGTGTATGCCAGGTCGATGCCGGTCGATCCGTGGACGCGCAGTCGCGATGAGACCCGGCTCAGATGCTCCAGCACCGCCAGCCGGTACCGGCCGGGAAACCGGCCTTTCCAGTCCACGTTGAAGGTGCCGACCCCGACGACCGCGTCTTCCAGCCGTGCGGCCTCCACCGGTGGCAGTTCGATGCCGTTGCAGCGCAACGGGCCACCGACGACACCGGTAAATCGTTCCTTGACAAATGGCAGCCAGGTGAGGCCCGCGACGGGCTCACCGTCTCGCATCAACCCCAACAGGATTGCGGCCAGCGGGAGCCCCGCGGCGTAGTTGAACGTCCCGTCGATCGGGTCGAGCACCCAGACCATCGGGGAATCGACGTCGGCACCGCCGTACTCCTCGCCGTGCACTTCGATCCCGGTGGCCGACGTCAGCGCCTCCACCACCTCACGTTCGATGGCCAGGTCGATCTCGGTGGCGAAGTCGTTGCCTTTCTTGGGCACTGCCGAATCGGCACCGTGGCCCTCGACGAAGCGTTCGGCCGCTTTGTCGAGAATCTTCGCGGCCTCGGCGACCAGCGCATCGAGATCGGTGGTGTCCGCCATGGCCTACTGCACCGCCGCCAGCGCCTCCGGCAGCGTGAAGCGCCCGGCGTAGAGCGCCTTTCCGACGATCGCGCCCTCGACGCCGACCTCGGTCAGCGTGGCGATCGCCCGCAGGTCGTCGAGACTGGACACACCGCCCGAGGCAATCACCGGCGCATCAGTGCACTCCGCCACGCCGCCCAGCAGGTCGACATTCGGGCCGGTCAACGTGCCGTCCTTGGTGACGTCGGTGACGACGAAGCGCGAACAGCCTTCGCTGTCAAGGCGTTCCAGGACCTCCCACAGGTCGCCGCCGTCGGTTTCCCATCCGCGACCGCGCAGCCGGTGCTCGCCGTCGACGATCTGCACGTCGAGCCCGACCGCCACTTTGTCGCCGTGCTCAGAGATCATATTCGCGCACCATTGCGGGTTCTCCAGCGCTGCGGTGCCGAGGTTCACCCGGGCGCAGCCCGTCGCGAGCGCCGCGGCCAGCGACGCGTCGTCGCGGATACCGCCTGACAGCTCGACGTTGACGTCGAGCCTGCCGACCACCTCGGCCAGCAACTCGCGGTTCGAACCGCGGCCGAAAGCGGCGTCGAGGTCCACGAGGTGGATCCACTGCGCGCCGTCGCTCTGCCAGCCCAGCGCGGCGTCGAGCGCTGAGCCGTACTCGGTTTCGCTGCCGGCCTGGCCCTGCACCAGGCGCACGGCGCGGCCCTCCACGACGTCGACGGCGGGCAGCAGGATGAGCGGGGTCATAGGGCATGCACCCAGTTGCTCAGTAGTGTCGCTCCCGCGTCGCCGCTCTTCTCGGGGTGGAACTGCGTCGCCGATAGCGCCCCGTCCTCGGCGGCGGCCAAAAACGGCACGTGGTGGGTGGCCCAGGTCAGCACCGCGTCGGGATTGCCCTCCCAGCGCTGCGCGGCGTAGGAGTGCACGAAGTAGAACCGGGTGTCGGGGTCCAGTCCCGCGAAGAGCCGGCTGCCGGCACCGACCTCGACAACGTTCCACCCCATGTGCGGAATCACCGGTGCGTCCAATCGCGTGACGGCACCGCGCCATTGGCCGCACCCCACACTTTCCACACCGAACTCGACTCCGCGGTCGAACAGGATCTGCATGCCCACGCATACGCCGAGCACGGGCGCGCCCGACGAGAGGCGTTCGCCGATGATCTTCTCCCCACCGATGGCACGCAGGCCCGTCATACACGCCTCGAACGCTCCGACGCCCGGCACCACCAGCCCGTCGGCCGCCACGGCCGCCGCCGGATCCGCGGTGACGTCCACGTCGGCACCCACCCGCTGCAACGCCCGCTGGGCCGACCGCAGGTTGCCTGAGCCGTAGTCCAGCACCACCACGGACTTCCCTGTCACAGTGTGCCTTTCGTCGACGGCACACCGGTGACCCGGGGATCGCATTCGACGGCCTGGCGCAGCGCCCGTGCGACCGCCTTGTATTGGGCCTCCGTGATGTGGTGCGGGTCGCGGCCGTAGATCGTGCGCACGTGCAGGGCGATGCGCGCGTTCATCGCCAGTGTCTCGAACACGTGACGGTTGACCACGGTGTGGTAGGGCACGGTTGAGCCCGCGATGGTGAAGTGGCGCAGGTGATCCGGCTCGCCGGTGTGCACGCAGTACGGCCGGCCCGAGACATCGACGGCGGCGTGTGCCAGCGTCTCGTCCATCGGGATGAATGCGTCGCCGAACCGGCGGATGCCCTTCTTGTCGCCGAGCGCCTGACCCAGTGCCTGGCCCAGCACGATCGCGGTGTCCTCGATGGTGTGGTGCCCTTCGATTTGCAGGTCGCCTTTGACGCGGACGGTCAGATCGAAGCTGGCGTGGCTGCCCAGTGAGTGCAGCATGTGGTCGTAGAACGGCACTCCGGTGTCGACGTCGACGTTTCCGCTTCCGTCGAGGTCGAGTTCGACGACGATGTCGGACTCCTTCGTGGTGCGCTCCACGCGGGCGCGGCGGTTCTCGGTCACGATGCTCCTAGAGGCTGGGCCGCCAGACTTCTGCTGGCGTTGAGGAATGCGTCGTTCTCCGCGGACAGTCCGGTGGTGGCGCGCAGGTAGCCCGGGATGCCGACGTCGCGGATCAAGATCCCCGCCTCGAGGTAACGACGCCAGGTGGCAGGCGCGTCGGCGAACTCGCCGAACAGCACGAAGTTCGCGTCGCTGGGTATCACCCGAAAGCCCATGCGGCTCAACGCTTCACTGACACGCTGGCGTTCAGCGACGAGGGCCGCGACGCTGGCCAGGGTCTCGTCGGCGTGACGCAGCGCCGCGCGCGCGGCGGCTTGGGTGAGCGCGGACAGGTGGTACGGCAGGCGCACCAACAGCAGTGCGTCGACGACCGCCGGCGCGCCGATCAGGTAGCCGAGCCGGCCGCCGGCGAACGCGAACGCCTTGCTCATCGTGCGCGTCACGACAAGCTTCGTCGGGTACTCCTCGATCAGGCCGATGGCGCTCGGCGCCGAGGAGAATTCGCCGTACGCCTCGTCGAGGATCAGGATTCCGGTGGTCATGGCGTCGAGCAACCGCCGCAGAGTTTGCGGCGAGACACTCTGTCCCGACGGGTTGTTCGGGCTGGCGACGAACACCACGTCGGGTCGGTGCGCGGTGATCGCGGCGACGGCCGTGTCGGCGTCCAGGCCGAAGTCGTCGGCGCGGTGGGCCTCCAGCCAGCGGGTCTGGGTGCCGTCGGAGATGATCGGGTGCATCGAATACGACGGTTCGAAGCCGATCGCGCTGCGGCCCGGCCCGCCGAACGCCTGCAGCAGCTCCTGCAGAACTTCGTTGGAACCGTTTGCAGCCCAGAGGTTCTCGACGCCGACGCGCACGCCCGCCTGGCGGGTCAGATAGGCGGCGAGGTCGGTGCGCAGTGCGACGGCGTCGCGGTCGGGATAGCGGTGCAGATTGGCGGCCGCCTCCCGCACCGAGCGCGCGACGTCGTCGACGAGCCCCGGCGTGGGCGGGTGCGGGTTCTCGTTGGTGTTCAGCCGCACCGGCACGTCGAGTTGCGGTGCGCCGTAGGGCGACTTGCCGCGCAGGTCGTCGCGCAGCGGCAAGTCGGCGAGTGTGACGCGCTGCCCCGGAACGTTCGGTGCTGTCGGCTCGTCGCGCAAGCGGCTCATCGCTCCTCGAACCTCCGGCGCACCGCCTCGCCGTGGGCCGGCAGGTCTTCGGCCTTGGCGAGCGTGATCACGTGACCGGACACGTCTTTGAGCGCGGCCTCGTCGTACTCCACGACGTGGATGCCGCGCAGGAACGTCTGCACCGACAGTCCGCTGGAATGGCGGGCGCATCCGGCCGTCGGCAGCACGTGATTGGACCCGGCACAGTAGTCGCCGAGGCTCACCGGCGAGTACGGACCGACGAAAACCGCGCCAGCCGAGCGGATCCGGGCTGCCACATCGGCCGCATCCGCGGTCTGGATCTCCAGATGCTCGGCGGCGTACGCGTTGACCACCCGCACGCCGGCGTCGATGTCGTCGACAAGCACGATCGCGGACTGGCGCCCGGTCAGCGCAGCGGTCACCCGCTCCCGGTGCACGGTGGTTTCGACTTGGGCGGCAAGCGCTTTGGACGTCGCGTCGGCGAGTACCTCGCTTGGCGTCACCAACACGCTGGCCGCCATCTCGTCATGCTCGGCCTGGCTGATGAGGTCGGCGGCCACATGCGCAGGGGCGGCGGTGTGGTCGGCGAGTATCGCGATTTCCGTCGGCCCCGCCTCGGCGTCGATCCCGACGTGCGATCGGCAGATCCGCTTGGCGGCGGTGACGTAGATATTGCCCGGCCCGGTGATCATGTCGACCGGCGCCAGCTCCGTGCCATCGGTGTCGACGCCGCCGTACGCCAGCAGCGCGATGCCCTGCGCCCCGCCGACCGCCCACACCTCGTCGACCCCGAGCAGCCGCGCGGCGGCCAGGATCGTCGGATGCGGCAGCCCCTGGAAGGGGCCCTGCGACTTGGCCTGCGGCGGGCTGGCGATCACCAGCGACTCCACGCCTGCCGTCTGGGCGGGCACGACGTTCATCACCACGCTCGACGGATAGACCGCGTTTCCGCCCGGCACGTAGAGCCCGACCCGCGCGACCGGCACCCAGCGTTCGGTGACCGTCGCACCGGGACCCAGCGTTGTCGTCGTGTCGGTACGGCGCTGGTCGGCGTGCACCCTCCTGGCCCGCTCGATCGCCACCTCGAGCGCAGCCCGGACGTCGGGCGCCACGGCAGCCAGAGCGTCGTCAAGCTGGGCGCGCGGGACGCGCACGGTGGCGGGCCGCACGCCGTCGAACGACTCGCCGTACTCCAGAGCCGCCTCGGCACCGCGCTGGGCGACGGCGTCGACGAGGGGACGAACCGTCGGCAGCACCGTCTCGACATCGACACCGCCGCGCGGCAGCGCAGCACGCAACTGCGCAGCACTCAGCTTTCGGCTGCGCAGGTCGATCCGGGTCATCTCGATACCGGGCATCACGTCGATTGTCCCTGATCGACGCGCCCGAAGAGAAATTGATTGATTCGCCTGCCCGACTGTGCGGATTCGCACGCCCTGGCGGCGGCTTGGCGCGACGGCTAGAGATCCAAGCCGATGTCGAGGACCCGGACGGAGTGAGTGAGCGCGCCGACCGCGAGGTAGTCGACGCCCGTGGCCGCGTACTCGTGCGCGTTCTCCAGCGAAAGCCCGCCGGAGGCCTCCAGCTTCACCCCGGGGGCGCGGCTGTTGCGCCTTTGCACGGCCATCTGTGCCTGCCACACCCGGAAGTTGTCGAGCAAGACGAGTTCGACTGGTGCGGCCAGCACCTCGTCGAGCTGCTCCAGCGAGTCGACCTCCACCTCGCACGGCAGGCCGGGTGCGGCGGTGCTGACGGCGCGCAGCGCTGCGACCACCGAGCCGGCGGCGGCCACGTGGTTGTCCTTGATCAGGGCGGCATCGCCGAGACCCATGCGGTGGTTCTGCCCGCCGCCGACGCGCACCGCGTACTTCTGCAGCGCCCGCAGTCCCGGCAGCGTCTTGCGGGTGTCGCGGATGACCGCCTGGGTGCCGGCCACCGCGTCGACCCACTGCCGGGTCGCGGTCGCGACTCCGGACAGGTGACACACCAGGTTCAGCAGTGTCCGCTCAGCGGTCAGCAGTCCCCGCGTCTGGGCCTCGACGCGCAGCACCGTGCCGCCGGATTTGACGCTGTCGCCGTCGGCGAGGCGGTCGAGCACCCGGTAGCCGCCCATGCCGAGCACCTCGTCGAGCACCAGCAGTGCGATGTCGCACCCCGCGATGACACCGGGTTCTCGCGCGACCAGAGCGCCCGTCGCCGTCGCGTCGGCGGGCACCGTCGCCTCGGTCGTGACGTCAGGTCCGTACCGTAGGTCTTCCTCTAGGGCACGGCGGATCACCGCACGGGCTTGCGTGACCTCGTGCTCGTCGAGCCGCATCAGCAGCGGGACCCGGCCGGAAGTGCGGCCTCGGCGACGGCGCGGCCATCCGCGCACAACCGAACCGAGATGCTGCGGGCCTGCTCCGGATCTGACTCCGGGTAGTCGGCGCGGTGGTGGCATCCACGGGTTTCGGTGCGAGCCAACGCAGCAGCTGCGACGGCGCGGGCGGTGACGGTCAGCGCGACGTCCTCGACGTCGGCGCGGGTGCAGGCCCCGCGCCGGGGCGCGGCCGTCAGCCGCAGTTCCAGCTCGGAGAGCCCGGCGGCGTCGCGGAGCACCGACGCGTGCTCGGTCATAGCCCGTTGAAGATCCCTGCGGCGCAACGAGGTGCGTAGCGGCGGATCAGGCAATGCCGCGGTAACCGGTCGCCTGGCCACGGAATGCGCAGCGGCCGCCCGGCCGGCGCGGCCACCGACCACCAGGCCTTCGAGCAGGCTGTTGGACGCCAGCCGGTTGGCGCCGTGCATTCCGGTGCGCGCCACCTCACCCGATGCGAACAGTCCGGCGAGTTCGGTGCGTCCGTGCACGTCGGTCACCACGCCGCCGCAGCTGTAATGTGCGCCCGGCGCAACGGGAATCAGGTCGCACACCGGATCGATACCCGCAGCGCGGCAGGCTCGGGTGACCGTGGGGAACCGGTGCGGGAGATCTGGTACCGCACGCGCGTCGAGGTACACGCACGCATCGCCGCCTTCTCGTAACCGCGCCTCGATGGCGGCGGCCACCACGTCACGCGGTGCGAGATCGCCGATCGGATGCACACCCTCGGTCACCGACTCACCGCGCGCGTCAACCAGTTTGGCGCCCTCACCGCGCAGTGCCTCGGTGATCAACGGTCTGCGGCCCTCGCTTCGGCCGTCGTAGAGCATGGTCGGGTGAAACTGGATGAACTCGATGTCGCTCACCGGCACACCCGCCCACAGCGCCAGCGCGATCCCGTCGCCGGTCGAGCCTTCCGGGTTGGTGGTGGCGCGGTACAGGTGGCCGAGGCCGCCTGTCGCGAGGATCACGGCGGGCGCATGCACGATGCCCACACCGTCGTCGTTGACCACCTCCACGCCCGTGATTCCGTCATCGTCGTAGAGCAGTTGTCGGGCAACATGATTGCGGCGGATGTCGAGGATTGCAGCGGCGTGATCCAGTGCGCGCTGCACCTCGGCGCCCGTCGCATCGCCCCCGGCATGGATGATGCGTCGCCGGGAGTGTCCGCCTTCGCGAGTCAACGCCCAGCGCCCCGGTGACGCTTCGTCGAAACGCGCGCCGTTCGATACGAGTTCGGTGACCGCTCGATAGCCGTCGGCGACGATGGATTGCACCGCGTCGCGGTCGCACAGTTCGCCGCCGGCCGACACCGTGTCGTCGACATGGGCGTCGATCGAGTCGTCGGTGCGCGGCAGCACCACGGCGATCCCGCCCTGCGCGTAGAACGTCGCGGTGTCAGACGTCTTGCTCAGCACCATCACCCGAGCGCCCCGGCGCCCAGCGGCCATTGCCGCCGCCAGACCTGCGACGCCGGTGCCGATCACGACGACGTCGGCGCGGGCGTGCCAGTAGCTCATTCGCCGCCGCCGGGCTGCCCGATCTCGATCATGCGCTGCACGCTGCGCCGGGCCAACCGTGCCACCTCGGGATCGACATCCACTTCGTCGACGCCTTCGACCAGGCAGCGCAGCAACGCGGCGGGCGTGATCATCTTCATGAATTTGCACGACGCCCGGTCGTTGACGGCCCGGAAGTCGACTTCGGGTGCGGCTCTGCGTAGTTGGTGCAGCATGCCGACCTCGGTGGCGACTAGGACCTGCCGGGCGCGGGTGGCGCGCGCAGCGTCGAGCATGCCGCCGGTGGACAGGATCTTGACCCGCTCGGCGGGCACCGCGCCCTCCCCGGCCAGATACAGCGCCGACGTGGCGCACCCGCATTCGGGGTGCACGTACAACTCGGCATCTGGGTGCGTGCGGGCCTGGTCGGCGAGTTCGTCGCCGTTGATGCCGGCGTGCACGTGGCATTCGCCGGCCCACACGTGCAGGTTCGTGCGTCCCGTCACCCGTCGGACGTGCGCACCGAGGAACTGGTCGGGGCAGAACAGGATTTCGCGGTCTTCGGGGATCGAGGCCACCACGTCGACCGCGTTCGCCGACGTGCAGCAGATGTCGGTGAGCGCTTTGACCGCTGCGGTGGTGTTGACGTAGGACACCACGACGGCGCCTGGATGCTCGGCCTTCCACTCGGCGAGGTGTTCGGCGGTGATCGAGTCGGCCAGCGAGCAACCCGCGCGCTGATCCGGAATCAGCACGGTCTTGTCCGGGCTGAGGATCTTGGCCGTCTCGGCCATGAAGTGCACGCCGCAGAACACGATGGTCTGCTCGGGCGCCTCGGCGGCGATGCGCGACAGCGCCAGCGAGTCACCGACGTGGTCGGCGACGTCCTGAATGGCCGGGATCTGGTAGTTGTGCGCGAGCAGCGTCGCGTTGCGCAACTCGGCGAGCCGGCGCACCTCGGCGGCCCACGCGGCGTCCGGCTCGACGCCTGTATAGACCCCTTCGTCAAGGATCGCGTCAAGGATCGTCATCGCCGCCTCCTTCCGTCCCGCGCGGTTTTCGACTTATAATCGAAAACATGGCCCATATTAGCACCGCGCACGAGGTGCTGGCAGTGGTGTTCCAGGTTCGTCACCTCGGCACGCCCAAGCCCCAGCTCAGCGTGCTGCTGTGGGAGCGCGCGATGAATCCGCAGCGTGGGACCTGGTCGTTGCCCGGGGGGCGGCTGCGCAACGACGAAGACATGGTCAGTTCAATTCGCCGTCAACTGGCCGAGAAGGTGGACCTGCGTGAGATAGCTCACCTGGAGCAGTTGGCTGTGTTCTCCGAGCCGATGCGGGTGCCGGGCGCGCGCACGATCGCCTCGACGTTCCTGGGCCTGGTGCCCTCCCCCGCGACGCCCGCGTTGCCGGCGGACACCCGCTGGCACCCGGTCGACGCGCTGCCCCCGATGGCGTTCGACCACGGGCCGATGGTCACCCACGCCCACAGCCGACTTGTCGCCAAGATGTCTTACACGAACATCGGATTCGCACTGGCGCCCAGGGATTTTGCGCTATCGGCGCTACGGGACATCTACGGCGCGGCGCTGGGCTACCAGGTCGACGCCACCAACCTGCAGCGGGTGCTTGAGCGTCGCAACGTCATCACCCGTACCGGCACGATCGCCCGCAGCGGCCGCAGCGGTGGCCGCCCGGCCGCGCTCTACCGGTTCGCCGAAGCCCGGTACCGTGTCACCGACGAGTTCGCCGCATTGCGCCCACCCGGCCGCGAGGAGCACGACAACTAGCGAGTCGACTGGATTCTCTAGCGAGTCGACTGGATTCTCATAGCTTTCTTAAGTAACCTGGCCAGTTGATCACGAAGGAGTGGTTCGCATGGATTCTGCCGGCCTGGCCCGCGCGGCCGGTGCTGACTGGATCGGCGCTGTGCCGCACGAAGAGCTGCGGCGAAGCCGGCCGGTACTGCCGCCCCACGACCCCTTCTACCAGCCGCCCCCGGGCTTCGAGCACTCCGCACCGGGCGCTGTGCTGCGCACGCGCGACGTCGAGCTGGGATTCCTCGGGTTCGTCCCGCAGAAGTTCTTCGCCACACAGCTGCTGTACCGCAGCAGTAACCGCAACGGCGCGCCGGAAGCCGCCGTGACCACCGTGCTGGTGCCGGCCGAGCGCGGCCCGGAGAACGTGTGCCCGATCGTGTCGTATCAGTGCGCGATCGACGCCGTCTCGTCCCGGTGCTTCCCCTCCTACGCGATGCGCCGTGGAGCGTTCGCGCCCGGCGCCCTGGCGCAGTTCGAGTTCTTGCTGATCGCTGCCGCGCTGGCGGAGGGCTGGGCGGTGTCGGTGCCCGACCACGAGGGCACGCATGGCATGTGGGGCGCGCCCTACGAGCCCGGCTACCGCATCCTCGACGGGCTGCGCGCCGCCACCGGCTGTGAGCGGCTCGGCATCTCAGCCGACTCCCCGATCGGCCTCTGGGGGTATTCGGGAGGCGGCCTGGCGACCGCGTGGGCGGCCGAGACGTGCGCGGACTACGCGCCCGAGCTCAACATCGTGGGAGCGGTGCTCGGGTCGCCCGTCGGCGATCTGGGTTCTGCGTTCAAGCGGCTCAACGCCTCTTTCTACGCCGGGCTGCCGACGATGGTGATCGCGGCGCTGTCCCACATCTACCCGGAGCTTCGGACCGTCATCGAGCGGCACGCCACCGAAGAGGGCCGCGCTTTGCTGAAGTCGTCGGAGAACATGACGACGGTTCTCGCCGTGCTCCGGTTGATGCACAAGGACATCGACCACTACGTGGACCGTCCGCTCGAGGAGATCCTGGCCGAGCCCGAGGTTCAGTACGTGTTCGACGACATCGAACTCGGCACGGCCGCACCCAGTCGTCCCGTCCTGATCGTGCAGGCTGTGCACGACAAGATCGTGTCCGTCGACGACATCGACGAGCTGACCGAGAGCTATCGGGCGGGCGGGGCGTCGGTGACCTATCACCGGGACAGTTTCAGCGAACACATGTTGCTGCATCCGATGTCGGCGCCGATGACACTGCGCTGGCTGCGCGACCGATTCGCCGGCCGGCCGCTGTCCGAGCATCTGGTTCAGACGACGTGGCCGACGCTGTTCAACCCTTCCACGTACAAGGGCATGCTGCGGCTGGTGGGCATCGCGGCGCGGGTGATCACCGGCCGCAAGGTGGAACGCAGCCCGCTGTCAGCGCTCGACACCTAACCTCCGTTCGTCGAACGTGGACTTATGACACGGTTATCGGCAGGAGGCGTGCAATAGTCCACGTTCGCGCGCGAAGGAGTGGCCATGCGGACAGCAATCTGCGACATGCTCGGTATCGACATTCCGCTGCTCGCGTTCAGCCATTGCCGCGACGTGGTGGCCGCAGTCACCAACGCCGGCGGATTCGGGGTGCTCGGGGCGGTGACGCTCACCCCCGAACAGCTTGACCAGGAACTGAATTGGATCGAATCAGAGGTCCGGGGCAAGCCGCACGGCGTCGACGTCATCGTGCCGGAGACATCGGTCGGCAAGGGACAGCGACTGACTGCCGGGCAGTTCGCGGACATGATCCCGGCCGAGCATCGGGCCTACGTCGAAGCGCTGCTGTCCGACCACGGCATCGAGCCGCTACCGGCCAGGCTGCCGCGGGTGGCGACCACCGACGACGCCAGCGAAAGCCTGTTGGAGGTGGCGTTCGCGCACCCGATCAAGCTGATCGCCAATGCGCTGGGCCGGCCCCCACAGTCGATGCTGGACGCCGGTAAGTCACACGGCGTTGCCGTCGCGGCGCTGGCCGGCGCCAAGGAGCACGCCGTCAAACACGTCAACGCCGGCGTCGACGTCGTCGTCGCGGCCGGCACCGAGGCCGGCGGGCACTGCGGCGAGGTGACGACGATGGTGCTCGTGCCCGAGGTTATTGAAGCGATCGAGCCGATCCGCGAGGTGCCGGTGCTCGCCGCCGGCGGGATCGTGACCGGCCGGCAGATGGCCGCCGCGGTGGCGATGGGTGCCGCCGGGGCGTGGACGGGTTCGGTGTGGCTGACCACCGAAGAGGCCGAGACCGCGCCCTACACCAAGCAGCGGATGCTCACCGCGACGTCGCGTGACACGATCCGGTCGACGTGCCGAACCGGCAAGCCGACGCGGCAGCTGAAATCCGACTGGACCGAAGCGTGGGAATCCGGCCGGGGCCCAGAACCGTTGCCGATGCCGCTGCAGTCGATGATCAGCGAGCCGGTGCTGCGGCGGATCGACACGCTGGCCGCGGGCGGCGACGAGGGCGCCCGCGCGCTGGCCACCTACTGGGTGGGACAGGGTGTGGGCCTGATGAACGCCGTCAAGCCGGCACGGCAGGTGGTCTACGAATTCGCGCAGGACTACCTTGCGGCGGCCGAGCGGCTAAGCCACAGTCTCGGGGACTGACGGCTTCCGACCGAGATCGTCGTGCGCCGATGCGGCGGCCATCATCGCGTATGTGAGGACAGCCGCCACGGCAGGCAGCAGCAGCAGCGTCATCACCTGCAGCGGGGTGTGCCCGAAGAACACCGCCGGTGCTTCGGTGACGTAGTGCACCTTGTGATCGCCTGGAACGGCGTCAATGTCGAAGTGGCCGTAGCGAATTCGAACAATCCCGGCGCCGGTGCCGGTCGCCGCGGCCGCCGCTGCCAGCCCGCCGGCGGTCAACCCGATCACCATCGCGGGGCCACGCCGCTGTCGCCACTGCCACACCAGCACCGCGGCCACCACGCCGAGCCCGACCAGCAGGCCGGCCATCAGAACCGCGGCGTCGAAATAATGGTCGGCCTCGTTGCCAAGGAACTGCTGAACCCGCCTGCCGGACTTGGTCACCACGGCGGCGCTGTGAACCGGTGGGGCAAGCCACGCCCAGAGCCCGCCGAGTACCACCCCGGCAACAGCCATCCCGACCGTCAGTCGTATCCAGCCCTTCACCGCTGAGCCTCCGCGTCGGCCGAGTCCAGCAGCCCGTGCCGGGAGCACTTCGCCGACCACCCGTCGGGACGCACCTGCACGGCCATCCGCCGGCCGCAGTCAGGGCAGTAACGCGGCGGCTCCAGCCCCAGCCGCGCGGCGGCCGGCACCGCGGTACCCGCGGGTTCACCGGTGTAGACGTTGAACGCCGATGAGCGCTTGCGCGAAGAGCTTGTGTTGGCCGCCATGCGCTACAGCGTCGCGTTGAGCGCTTTGATCGGCATCTGCAGGTCGTCGAGCAACTCGAGATCGGCCTCCGCCGGCCTTCCCAATGTCGTGAGGTAGTTGCCGACGATCACCGCGTTGACGCCGCCCAGAATGCCCTGCTTGGCGCCGAGGTCACCGAGCGTGATCTCGCGGCCGCCGGCGAACCGGAGCATCGTGCGCGGCAACGCGAGCCGAAAGGCGGCGACGGCTCGAAGCGCCTCGGCTGCGGACAGGACGTCCAGATCACCGAACGGAGTGCCCGGCCGCGGGTTGAGGAAGTTCAACGGCACCTCGTCGGGATCCAATTCGGCTAATTGGCAAGCGAATTCGGCGCGCTGCTGCAGCGTCTCGCCCATCCCGAGAATGCCACCGCAGCACACCTCCATGCCGGCCGCGCCGATCATCGAGAGCGTGTCCCAGCGCTCCTCCCAGGTGTGGGTGGTGACGACGTGGGAAAAGAACGACCTCGCAGTCTCCAGGTTGTGGTTGTAGCGGTGCACGCCCATCGCAGCGAGCTGGTCGACCTGCTCTTGGGTCAGCATGCCCAGCGAGCATGCGATCTGGATGTCGACCTCGTTGCGGATCGCCTCGATCCCGGCGGCGACCTGAGCCAGCAGCCGCTCGTCGGGTCCGCGCACGGCGGCGACGATGCAGAACTCGGTCGCGCCGCTCTTCGCTGTCTGCTTGGCGGCCTCGACCAGGCTGGGGATGTCCAGCCATGCGCTGCGAACCGGTGAGGAAAACAGCCCCGACTGCGAGCAGAAATGGCAGTCCTCCGGGCAGCCGCCGGTCTTGAGGCTGACGATGCCCTCGACCTCGACCTCGGGACCACACCAGCGCATGCGCACCTCGTGGGCCAACGCGAGCAGGGCATGGAGCCGGTCGTCGTCGAGCCGCAGCACCGCCAGCACCTGGTCCTGCGTCAGGCCCTCGCCCCGCTCCAGCACCTGTTCGCGGGCCACGCTCAGGACGTCGGGCACGTCAGCTCCTCTTCGCCGGACTTGAACGCCGTTCAGGTTAGGGTACTGGGGTGCAGCTGCACAAAAGCGACGTGGTCGACGCCGCCGCCCGGCTGTTGGACCACTATGGGATCGCCGATCTGACGATGCGCAGGCTGGCCCGCGAGCTGGCCGTCAGTCCGGGTGCGCTGTACTGGCATTTCGCGAACAAACAGCAGCTGCTCGGCGCGGTTGCCGACCGGATGCTTGGATTCGTCGAGGACACGGACGGCAGCTGGCGCGATCGTGTGGTGGGCCTCTGCCGAGAACTTCGCAATGCGCTCTTGTCGCACACCGACGGCGCTGAGCTGGTGTCGGCCAGCTTCGCTGCCGGACAGTCGGCGGCGATGACGTCGATCGTCACGGCGCTGGCCGACGCGGCGTCCGACGCCGGCGTGGCACCCGGCCGAGCGGAGTTGGCCGCGCGCACGGTCGTGTACTACGTGCTCGGCTTCACCGCGGACGAGCAGTCACGGCTGCAGTGGGACGCCGCCGGCGCACTGCCCGACGGGCAGTCGGTGTTGACGACGGATCCGAGCGGCCGGTTCGCATTCGGGCTGGGGCTGCTGCTCGACGGGATCGCCGACGCCGGCGCCGACGCCGCCCGCGAAACTGCGGCTTCGCGGGCAGTCAACGGATCAGGTGCTCGACGCGCTTGTCGCCATCCCAGCGGCGAAGCCCGGTGATGGTGCCGCGCAGGTCGCGAGTGGTCCTGCGGATGCTCAACGCCTGAGCCAGTTGTCCCGGCCGGACCCCGCGCGCCAAAGTGGTGTGCGGGGTCCATTGCCCCACAACGGTATTCGGCGCAGCGCCGGGTGTGAGGTATGGCCTGCTGATTCGCACGACGTCGGCGTGCAGCTCCAGCAGCTCCGACGACGGCACCACCAGCCGCACCAAGATGAACGGTGAGCGCCCGAACACGACGGGCGCACCGATCACGCACGGCAGCGGCAGCCGATCCAACACCGGATTCAACGACACGTCGATTTCCGGCGAGATCTCCTCAGCGACAAGCAACGTCACGTGCGGCCGGCTCGTCGGCGGCGGGGTCCGAAGGCCGGCTTCGGACAGCGCTTGCCAAACGCGGTGAATCGCAGCCTCGGTTTCGGTGTCCACCAGCAGTTCAACCGAGTGCACCACGGTCAGTGGGCCAGTTCCGCCAGCCAGTCCCGATCGATGGCCGCGCCGCTCATCTGCTCGAACTGCTCTCTGGGCATCGCCGCCGCGCCGGCCGGCAGCACCGCCCGCACCGGCGCCATCTTCGCGAGCGCCTCGCGATTGCCGATTTCGACGGGCCCGGGCTCGGCCGGCCATGCGCCGATCACCACACCCGCGCACGACACATCCTGTGTGTCAAGGGCTTCCAGCGTCAGCGCGGTGTGGTTGAGCGTGCCGAGTCCAGCCCTAACGACGACAAGGACCGGAGAATGCGCATCGCGTGCCAGGTCCCGCAAGGTGACGCCGCCGTACCCGATCTCCACCAGCAATCCCCCGGCCCCCTCGACCAGAGTCAGCTGGTGCGAATGGTCTACCACCCGCAAGAACACGTCCAGCTCGACGCGGTTGGGCAGCGGCAGTCCCGCATGCTGCGCAGCGGGGGCCGGTGCCAGCGCCTGCGGGTAGCGCCACGACCCGACGACTCGTTCGGCCCCGGACAGCCGCGCGACATCGGCGAGGTCGTCGTCGCCTTCTGTGATGCCGGTCTGCACCGGCTTGCACACCGCGACATTGATGCCGGCAAGCCGGGCGCAGCACGCCAGCGCGGCGGTCGCGACCGTCTTGCCGACGCCGGTGTCGGTGCCCGTGACGAACAGCAGACTCACGGGAGGTCGCGCAGCACGTCGGTCAACACCTGCTGCGCGGTGTTCAGTTCGTCGCCGGAGAGCGACGCCCGCGCCGTCAACCGCAGCCGCGACGTGCCCGGCGGCACCGACGGCGGCCGAAAACAGCCGACCCGCACCCCGCGCTGAAGGCACGCCTCCGCGGCGGCCACGGCCACGTCGGGTGCACCGAGGATCACCGATACCACCGCGGACTCCGGCCGGTCCGCCACCCGGCAGGTGTCGGCGAGAACGGCGGCATTGCGTAACACCATGCGCGGGCGGTCCGGTTCGGCAATCAGCACGCGCAGGGCGGCCAGCGCAGCGCCCACCGCGGCCGGCGCGAGACCGGTGTCGAAGATCATCGGCCGTGCCGTATCGATCAGGTGCTCGCGCACCGCGGTCGGACCGAGCACCACGCCGCCCTGGCCGCCGAGCGCCTTGCTCAGCGTGGTCGTCATCACCACGTCCGGCGCACCGGCGAGACCGACCTCGTGCAGCAGTCCCCGGCCGCCCTCGCCGCGCACGCCGAGACCGTGTGCCTCGTCAGCGATCAGCAGCGCGCCGTGCCGACGGCACACGTCGTGCAGCGCCAGCAGCGGCGCCAGGGCGCCGTCGGCGGAGAACACCGCGTCGGTGACCACAACGGCGCGGCGCTCATGGCGCGACGCCAACGCGGCATCGACCGCGTCGACATCTCGGTGCGCCGCGACCACGACGCGGGCCCGCGACAGTCGGCAGGCGTCGACCAGCGACGCGTGACTGTGTTCGTCGGACACCACCAGCGAGCCGGGGCCCGACAGTGCGACGACGGCGGCAAGATTGGCGGCGTAACCCGACGAGAACACCAACGCCGAAGGGGCGCCGACGAATTCGGCCAGGGCGCCTTCGAGCTGCTCGTGCAGCTCGGTGTTTCCCGTCACCAGCCGCGAGCCGGTCGATCCGGCGCCCCAGGTCCGCAGCGCCTGCACGCCGCCGTCGATGACAGCGGGATGTTGCGACAGGCCCAGGTAGTCGTTGGAGGCGAGGTCCACCTCGGCGCCGACCGGTGACCGCGTCCGCAGCGACCGGCGCAGCCCGGCGCCTCGGCGCTGCTGCTCGACCTCGTCGAGCCACGCCAGTGGTGAGATTTCGGTGCGGGCCTTCATCGCGCCCTCACTTTACGGAGTCCGCGACGGCGACCATGGCCGAGGTGATCCGCTCGACCTCCGCCGGCGAGCAGATGAAGGGCGGCATCGCGTAGATCAGGTTGCGGAAGGGGCGCAGCCACACGCCGTTGTCCAGCGCGACGGGTGTGGCCGCTGCAAGGTCGACGGGACGATGCATCTCGATGACGCCGATCGCGCCGAGCACCCGGACGTCGGCCACGCCGTGGACGGCCTGCGCTTTCTGCAACCCCGAGCGCAAACCTGACTCGATCTCGCGCACCCGGGACCGCCAATCCTGTCCCAGCAGCAACTCCACCGACGCCACGGAGACCGCGCAGGCCAGGGCGTTGGCCATGAACGTCGGGCCGTGCATCAGCGCGCCGGGATCGTGGCTGCTGATGGTCTGCGCGATCTCGTCGGTGCACAGCGTCGCGGCGAGCGTCATGTACCCCCCGGTCAGCGCCTTGCCGACGCACATGATGTCCGGCGCGACACCGGCGTGATCGGCAGCGAACAGCTCGCCCGTGCGCCCGAACCCGGTGGCGATCTCGTCGAAAATCAACAGCACACCGTGGCGCCGGCACATGTCGCGCAGGTCGACGAGGTAGCGGGCGTCGTAAAACCTCATCCCGCCGGCGCCCTGTACCACCGGTTCGACGATCACGGCGGCCAGTTCGTCGGCGTGCCCGGCCAGCACGTCCTCGAAGGCCGCGGAGTACGACGCGTCGTACCCGGACGGCACCTGCGGCGCGAACACCTGGCGCGCCAGCACTGAATGTCCGCCGGAGGCCCACAGCTCATGCATCCCGCCGTCGGGATCACAGACGCTCATCGGGGTGAACGTGTCACCGTGGTATCCGCCGCGCCACGTCATCAGCCGGTGCTTGGCCGAGCGGCCGAGGCTGCGCCAGTACTGCAGCGCCATCTTGACTGCGACCTCCACCGAGACCGAGCCCGAGTCGCTGAAGAACACCCTGTCCAGGCCTGCCGGGGTGATGTCGACGAGCAGTTGCGCCAGCCGGGCCGCGGGTTCGTGGGTGAGCCCGCCGAACATCACGTGGTTCAGCCTCGCCAGCTGATCGGTGATCGCGGCGTCCAGCTTTGGGTGCCCGTGGCCGTGAATCGCCGTCCACCACGAGCTCATCGCGTCGAGGACGTCCAGTTCGCGGCCGTCCCGCAGGACCGTGATGGAGGCGCCGCGGGCGGCCACCGCGACCGTCGGCGTCAGCGCGCGCTCACCCATCGGGCTGTACGGGTGCCAGACGTGCGCGGCGTCGATGGCGCCGATCTCGTCGGGGGTCAAAGGCACGGAGACCGAGCGTAACCGGAACCGGTCACCGGTTGTCAGCAGCCGTCGACAGCCGCCGATAGGGTCAGACGATGGCCGCGAGTGAGACCGACCCCGAAACCGGGCCGATCCTGGCGACGGTATGGCCCGGCACGCCGTATCCGCTCGGCGCCGCCTACGACGGCGCGGGCACCAACTTTTCGCTGTTTTCCGAGGTTGCCGAGCGGGTCGACCTGTGCCTGATCGAACGGGACGGCACCGAGGAGCGCATCCGCCTCGACGAAGTCGACGGCTTCGTCTGGCATGCCTACGTGCCGGCGATCACCCCGGGGCAGCGCTACGGGTTCCGCGTCTACGGGCCGTGGGAGCCTGCCGCCGGTCACCGGTGCGACCCGAGCAAGCTGCTGCTGGACCCCTACGGCAAGGCGTTCGACGGCGACTTCAAGGAGGGCCCGGCGCTGTTCTCCTACGACATGGCCGCGGCCGGGCACGACGACTCGGCCTCCGGGGAACGGCCGCTGATCGACTCGCTCGGCCACACGATGACCAGCGTGGTGATCAACCCGTTCTTCGACTGGGGGTCGGACCGGGCACCGCGGCGGCCGTACAACGAGACGATCATCTACGAGGCCCATGTCAAAGGCATGACGCAAACCCATCCCGGCCTGCCCGAGGAACTGCGCGGCACCTACGCCGGTCTCTCCCATCCCGCCGTGATCGACCACCTGCTGTCGCTGAACGTCACGGCGATCGAACTGATGCCGGTGCACCAGTTCATGCACGACTTCCGGCTGCTCGACTTAGGACTGCGAAACTACTGGGGCTACAACACGTTCGGGTTCTTCGCGCCGCACAACGCCTACGCCTCGATCCGGCAGCCCGGTGCCACGGTCGGCGAGTTCAAGACCATGGTGCGCACGTTCCACGAGGCAGGCATCGAAGTCATTCTCGACGTGGTTTACAACCACACCGCCGAGGGCAATCAGCTGGGGCCCACCATCAACTTCCGCGGCATCGACAACGCCGCCTATTACCGGCTGGTTGACGAGGATTTGCGCTACTACAAGGACTACACCGGCACCGGCAACAGCCTGAACGCGCGCCACCCGCACACACTGCAACTGATCATGGACTCGCTTCGGTACTGGGTGGTGGAGATGCACGTCGACGGATTCCGCTTCGATCTGGCCTCGACCCTGGCCCGCGAACTGCACGACGTCGACCGGCTGTCGGCGTTCTTCGACCTGGTCCAGCAGGATCCGGTGGTCAGTCAGGTCAAACTGATCGCCGAGCCGTGGGACGTCGGCGAAGGTGGCTACCAGGTGGGCAACTTCCCCGGCCTGTGGACCGAATGGAATGGCAAGTACCGCGACACCGTTCGCGACTACTGGCGCGGCGAGCCGGCCACGCTCGGCGAGTTCGCGTCGCGGCTGACCGGGTCATCGGACCTGTACGAGGAGACCGGGCGCCGACCCGGCGCCAGCATCAACTTCGTCACCGCCCACGACGGGTTCACGCTGCACGACTTGGTGTCCTACAACGAGAAGCACAACGAGGCCAACGGTGAGGGCAACCGCGACGGCGAAAGCCACAACAGGTCGTGGAACTGCGGCGCGGAAGGCCCCACCGATGACCCGGAGATCATCAAGCTCCGATGCCGTCAGATGCGCAATTTCCTTGCCACGCTGATGATTTCGCAGGGTACTCCGATGGTCGCGCACGGCGACGAAGTTGGGCGCGCCCAACTGGGCAACAACAACGCGTACTGCCAGGACTCCGAGTTGTCGTGGATGGACTGGTCGCTGACCGAAAAGAACGCCGAGCTGCTCGAGTTCACCCGGAAAGTGACGGCGCTGCGCAAGAACCATCCGGTGTTCCGCCGCCGCCGCTTCTTCGCGGGAACACCGATCCGCAGCGGTTCGCAGACCCGCGACATCGCATGGCTCACGCCGGCCGGACAAGAGATGACACCGGAAGATTGGGACAGCGGCTTCGGTAAGAGCGTCGCGGTGTTTCTCAACGGGAACGCGATTCCCGAACCCGATGCCCGCGGCTTTCCCGTCGTCGACGACTCGTTCCTGCTGTGCTTCAACGGCCACGACGCCGACCTGGACTTCGTGGTGCCGCAGGGAAATTACGGCGGCGAATGGCAGGCGTGTTTCGACACCGCCGATGCCGAAGGCGACACCGATCTGGTGGCACGGGGCGGCGACAAGATCACCCTCGAAGCCCGCTCGGTGATCGTGTTGCGAAGAGCCGCATGAGCCCCGCTTCCACCTACCGGCTTCAGCTGCGCGGGCCGGCCAGCGGGCAACCGTTCCTGTTCGCCGACGCCGAGAACCTGCTCGACTACCTCGACGATTTGGGCGTCACGCACGTATACCTGTCACCGATCCTCACCGCGGTCAACGGCTCCACCCACGGCTACGACGTCACCGACCCCACAACGGTTTTCGACGAACTCGGGGGTGCGGAGGGGCTGACGCGACTGTCTGATGCCGCGCGGTCTCGCGGGATGGGGCTGGTCGTCGACATCGTGCCCAACCACCTCGGGGTGGATGCACCCGCGCAGAACCCGTGGTGGTGGGATGTGCTGCGGAACGGGCGCGATTCGGCGTTCTGCTCGTTTTTCGATATCGACTGGGGGGCGGACAACGGCGCCGACGGCAAGCTTGCCCTGCCGGTGCTGGGCTCGGACGACGACGTCGAGGACCTCACGGTTGACGGTGATCTGTTGCGGCTGGGCGACCTCGCGTTCCCGATCGCGCCGGGTACCGGCGCGGGCAGCGGACCCGAGGTGCACGACCGCCAGCACTACCGGCTGATCGGGTGGCGTCGCGGATTGTGCGGCTATCGGCGGTTTTTCGCGATCACCTCGCTCGCAGGCCTGCGGCAGGAGGACCGGGGCGTCTTCGATGCCAGCCATGTCGAGGTGCGGCGCTGGTGCCGCGAGGGACTCGTCGACGGCATCCGGGTGGACCACCCCGACGGACTCTCTGACCCCACCGGTTACCTCACCTGGCTGCGGGAGGTCACCGGACCGCAGACGTGGATCGTCGTCGAGAAGATCCTTGCGGTCGAGGAGGCGCTGGATCCGACACTTCCCGTGGCGGGCACCACCGGATATGACGCGCTGCGTGAAATCGGCGGCCTGTTCGTCGATCCCACCGGCGAGCCGGTACTCACCGCGCTGTTCGAATCCAGCGGGACCGACTACTCAGCGGTGCCGGGCCTGGCGCGGGAACTGAAGGCCACGACCGTAACCGGCACGCTGGCCAGCGAACTGCGCCGGTTATGCCGGGCCATCGTCGCAGTGTCGGGAGCTGATCACCCGTTGTTGCCCGACGCGGTGGCCGCGCTGGTCGGCCGGATCCCTGTCTACCGTTCCGATTATCTGTGCCTGTCGGCGGTGCTGCCGATGGCGATCGCTGAAACCGTCGACGCCGCGCCGGAACTGGCCGAACCCCTGAAGATCGTCACCGCCGCGATGACCTCCGACCCCGAGCCGGCCGTGCGTCTGCAGCAGCTGTGCGGCGCGGCGACGGCCAAGTCGGTGGAGGACTGCCTGTTCTACCGGGATGCGCGCCTGGTGTCGCTGAACGAGGTCGGCGGCCAGCCGACGCGGTTCGGGGTGAGCGCGGCCGAATTCCACCGACGTGCCGCCGACCGGGCGTCGATGTGGCCGACGGCGATGACGACGCTGTCCACCCACGACACCAAGCGCGGCGAGGACGTACGGGCGCGGATCGGCGTGCTGTCGCAGATGCCGTCGCTGTGGGCGGAGTTCGTCACCGGCTGGGAGAACCGGGCACCCGCGCCGGATCGGCAGACCGGATTGTTGCTGTGGCAGAACATCTTCGGCGTCTGGCCCGCAGACGGTGTACTGACCGCCGAATTTCGTGAGCGGCTGCACGGGTACGCCGAGAAGGCGATCCGCGAGGCGGCGACGCACACCTCGTGGAACGAGCCGGACACCGAGTTCGAGTCCGCGGTGCACCGGTGGCTGGACACGGTGATCGCCGGCGACATCGCCGCGGAACTGACCCGCCTGGTCACGCGACTAGATCCGCACGCCCGCAGTGACGGTTTGGGCCAGAAGCTGGTGCAGCTCACCGCACCCGGGGTGCCCGACGTCTACCAGGGCACTGAGTTGTGGGAGGACAGCCTCGTCGACCCCGACAACCGGCGACCCGTTGATTATCCCGCTCTGCGTGCGGCGCTGACCGAACTCGAGCACCCCAAGATGCGGGTGACCGCGGCGGCGCTGCGTCTGCGGCGCCGTCGGCCCGACACGTTCCTGGCCGGCGGCTACACGCCGCTGTTGGCCACCGGGCAGGCCCGCGAGCACGTCGTCGCGTTCACCCGCGGAGAGGACGTGGCGGTGGCGGTCAGCCGCTGGACGCTTCGGCTCGACGAAACCGGCTGGGGCGATACCGTTCTGCCCCTGCCCGCCGGCCAATGGACAGACGTACTGACCGGCGGGCAGCGCAACGCCGAGGTGCCGGCTGCCGAACTGTTCGGTGTCCTGCCGGTCGCGTTGCTGGAGCGTACCGATGGCTGAGTTCGCGGTGTGGGCACCACTTCCCGAGCGGGTCAGGCTCGACGTGGACGGCACGGCGTACCCGATGCAGCGCGGCGACGACGGATGGTGGCGCGCGAACGTCGACGCGCGGCCTGACGCGCGCTACGGGTTCGTGCTCGACGACGACCCGACGGTGCTGCCGGACCCCAGGTCGCCGCGACAGCCCGACGGCGTGCACGAGCGATCACAGCTGTGGTCGCCGTCCGACGAGTGGACCGACCAGCAGTGGCGAGGCCGCTCGATCGAGGGTGCGGTGATCTACGAGTTGCACATCGGGACGTTCACGGCTGAGGGCACGTTGGATTCGGCGATCGGAAAACTGGACTATCTGGTCGATCTCGGGGTCGACTGCGTTGAGTTGATGCCGGTCAACGCGTTCGCGGGCACGCACGGCTGGGGTTACGACGGCGTGCTGTGGTACGCGGTGCACGAACCGTACGGCGGGCCGGACGCGCTGGTGCGGTTCGTCGACGCCTGCCATCGGCGTGGGCTCGGGGTGCTGATCGACGCGGTGTTCAACCACCTCGGGCCATCGGGGAACTACCTGCCCCGGTTCGGCCCGTATCTGTCGTCGGGCAGCAACCCGTGGGGCGAGGGCCTCAACCTGTCGGACGCGGACGCCGACGAGGTACGCCGCTACGTCATCGACTGTGCGCTGCGTTGGATGCGGGATTTCCACGCCGACGGGCTGCGGCTGGACGCGGTGCATGCGCTGGTGGACACCACGGCGATTCACGTCCTCGAGGAGCTGTCTGCCGAAACCGACTCCCTCGCAGAGGAACTGGGGCGGCCGCTGTCGCTGATCGCGGAGAGCGACCTGAACGACCCGCGGCTCATCACGCCGCGTGACCGTGGCGGCTACGGCATGACCGCCCAGTGGGACGACGACATCCATCACGCGATCCACGCGGCGGTATCCGGTGAACGCCAGGGATATTACGGTGACTTCGGGACGCTGGAAACGCTCGCGACCACCCTGCGCAACGGCTATTTCCACGCCGCCACGTATTCGTCGTTCCGCGGCCGCCGCCATGGCAGGCCGCTGGACAAGGAGCTCATCCCGGCGACCCGGCTGATGGCGTACACCTGCACGCACGACCAGGTGGGTAATCGGGCGGTCGGCGACCGCCCGTCGCAGAACCTGGATTTCGGCCAGCTCGCGGTCAAGGCCGCGCTGGCGCTCGGGTCGCCCTACACCGCCATGCTTTTCATGGGCGAGGAGTGGGGGTCCAGCCGTCCGTTCCAGTTCTTCACCTCGCACCCCGAGCCGGAACTGGCCAGGGCGACGGCAGAGGGACGCAAGGCGGAGTTCGCCCACCACGGGTGGGACGCGGACGAGATCCCCGATCCGCAAGACCCGGAGACGTTTTCGCGCTCCAAGCTCGACTGGGAGGAAGTCGCTGCCGGTGAGCACAGGCGGTTGTGGCAGGTCTACCAACGTCTGATCGCGTTGCGCCACAGCGAGCCCGACCTTGCCGACCCGTGGCTCGGGCATTTATCCGTCGACTACGACGAGGACCAGCGGTGGATTGTGATGCGACGCGGCGCGCTGTCGATCGCGTGCAACATCGGCGCGGATCCCGTTGCGGTGCCGGTCACCGGCGAGGTGATGCTGGCGTGGGGTGAGCCGACGGCTGAGGAGTCCCTGACGACGCTGGACGGCCGCTCGTTCGCGATCCTGCGAACCTGTGGATAACGCGTTGCCGCGGATACCGACACCGGCGGCCGGTGTTTCGCGCCAACGACGAGTCGTTAGTGCAGTTGGAGCCCATACTTCAGGCGGCGAGCTAAGTGCTACCATGTGCTACATGGAACGTATTGGGCTTCGTGAGCTGCGACAGCACGCGAGTCGATACATCGCTCGCGTGGCGCGGGGCGAGACCGTCGAAGTCACCCAGCGTGGGCGGTTGGTCGCGCGGATCGTGCCAGTCGTCGACGACCCCTGGGAAGACTTGATCCTGCGCGGCGAGGTCATACCCGCCGCATCGTCGGAGGACCTGCTGGCCGAAAAACCGGTGGACTATGGCTTCAACGCGTCGGAGGACTTGCAGAGACTGCGCGCTGACGAGCGTTGATGCGGCTCTATCTGGATACCTCAGCGCTGCTAAAGCTCGTGGTATACGAACCTGAATCCAACTCGCTTAGCGAGTATTTGGATGAATTCCTTTCGGATGCTCGATTCACCGTTGCTCTCACGCGCACGGAACTCGTTCGGGCTGTTGCCCGCCGGGGGCCGGTTGAGGCGGTACAACATGCCCGTCGGCTGCTTAGCCGGCTGGACGCCATCGCTCTCAGTGACAGGCTGCTCGACACCGCGGCCACCATGACGCCACCCGGACTCCGGACCCTCGATGCGATTCACCTCGCCGGTGCGATGTCCGCGCCCAACCTTCGAGCGATCGTCACCTACGACAGTCGCCTGGCCGATGCCGCGACATCGAACGGCATAACGGTCGTCGCTCCGGGATAACAGAGCGACAGCAACTCGGCCGGCATCGCGGCCGCCCGCTTTGCGCCGTCGGTCTTAAGCGCGGAAACGCGGGAGGAAGTCGGCCGGTCAAGGGTTGATCAGGTAGCGGTACGCCGGAGAGTCGGGTGCGAGGACCTCGACATCCATGTCGGCCGCCGCCATGCGCGTCAGCAGACCCTCGTAGTCCTCTGCGGACCCGAGTTCGACCCCCACCAGGGCGGCCCCGGTCTCGCGGTTGTTGCGCTTGACGTACTCAAACAACGTGATGTCGTCGCTGGGCCCGAGCACCCGGTCGAGGAAACGGCGCAATGCCCCCGGCTCCTGAGGGAAGTCCACGAGGAAGTAGTGCTTGAGGCCGAGGTGCACCAGAGACCGCTCCAGAATCTCGCCGTAGCGCGACACGTCGTTGTTGCCGCCGGAGATCAGGCACACCACCGTCATACCCGGTTCCACGACGTCGTTTTCCGTCAGCGCAGTCACCGACAGCGCCCCGGCCGGCTCGGCGATGATGCCCTCGTTCTGGTACAGGTCGAGCAACGCGGTGCACACCGCGCCCTCGTCGACCGTCGTCACCGACACCATGTCTCCCGCCGCCGCCAACGCGGCGTAGGTCAGCGTTCCGGCCCTGTTGACCGCGGCGCCGTCGACGAACTGGTCGACATCCTCCAGCGTCACCGGTTCGCCGGCAGCGAGCGCCGCCATCATCGCGGCTGCGCCGGCCGGCTCGACGCCGAGAACCGACGTGTTCGACGTGCGTTCGGCCAGGTAGGTGGTGATGCCGGCGAGGCAGCCGCCACCGCCGACCGGCGCGATCACCAGATCGGGCTCTCCCCGCCCGAGTTGGTCGAGGATTTCGGCGGCGATCGTGCCCTGGCCGGCCATCGTGCGCAGGTCATCGAATGGTGGCACCAGCGTCGCGCCCGTCCGCGCGACATCCTCGAGCGCGGCGGCCGCAGCCAGGTCGTAGGTCGAACCCACGGCGATCAACTCGACGAATTCGCCGCCGTGGTAACGGATCCGGTCGCGCTTCTGCTTCGGTGTCTTGCGGGGCACATACACCCTGCCTTTGATCTGCATCGACCGGCAGGCGTGCGCAAAACCCTGTGCGTGGTTGCCGGCCGACGAGCACACCACACCGGCCGCCCGCTCCTCCTCCGACAGCTGCAGAAGCAGGTTGTAGGCGCCTCGCACCTTGTAGGACCGGACTGACTGCAGATCTTCGCGCTTCAAATACACGGTGGCCCCGGTCATCGCGGACAGCCGCTCGCTGAGCTGCAGCGGGGTCCGCGTGACCACCCCGGAAATCCGCTTGACCGCCGCGTCGATGTCGGCCGCAGACAGCAGCCCGTAGCGGCCGGTCAGGCTCGGTTCAGCGGACACCGGTCAATGGTGCCACGCGGGGACTTCAATTCACTCGGGTGAGCACGAAAACGGGTATTTGCCGCTCGGTCTTCTTCTGGTAGTTCGCGTAGTCGGGCCACGCCTGCACGGCGCGCTCCCACCAGGCGGCCTTTTCGTCACCGAAGACCTCGCGGGCCTCGTAGTCGTGGGTCTCGGTGCCGTCCTGCAACTCCACCCGCGGATGGGCCTTCACGTTGTGGTACCAGACCGGGTGTTTCGGTGCGCCCCCGAGCGAGGCGACTATCGCGTACTCGCCGTTGTGCTCGACCCGCATCAGTGGCGTCTTGCGCAGTTTGCCGGACTTGGCGCCGACGGTCGTCAGCAGGATGACCGGCTTGCCCTGCATGTCGGTGCCCTCGGTTCCGCCGGACTCCATATATTTCGCGGCCTGCTCGCGGGCCCAATCCGTCGTACTCGGAGCGTATTCACCAGAAAGGGGCATGACCGCAACCCTATGCACCGGATCGGAAAATCGGCACCTGTACTCGGTGTTTCGGTTGTCCGAAACCTAGGTCTGGGAGTAACCTGAACATATGACGACGGTTGATCACATCCGCGCGATCGGTTCGGCGAATGAGCTGACGATCGCCGGGGTGCCGTGGCCGCGGTACAAAGTGGTGGCCCTGCTGACGGGCCTGCTCGTGGCGGTGGCGGTCGGGATTGCGACCATGGCCGCCGGACCGGCGGTCCTCGCGGGCGCCAGTATGACGACGCTGGTCTGGCTGGCGCTCGGTAGAACGCAGCACTCGCGCCACTAGCCGACTCGGGGCCGGTGCACCCAAGGCCCGGGTTCGTCGGCGTAGAGTTCCTCGATCTCGGCCGCATACTTCTCGACGATCGGCCGCCGTTTGAGCTTCATCGTCGGCGTGATCTCGTCGCCGCCGGGCTCCCAGAACGCCGGAAGCAGGCGGAAGCGCTTGATCTGCTCGACCCGCGACAGCTTGCTGTTGCCTTCGGCGACTCCCCTGGCTACCTGGCTGATCACGTCGGGGTCGGCGGCCAGTGTCTCCGCCGAGGCGTCGGGCAGTCCCCGCTGCGCGGCGTACGGGCCGGCCGACTCGGCATCGAGCACGACCAGCGCGGTGTTGTAGGGCCGGGCGTCGCCCAGCGCGATGATCACTCCGATCAGCGGGCACGCGGCCTTGATCGTGTTCTCGATGTTGGCCGGCGACATGTTCTTGCCGCCCGCATTGATGATCAGCTCCTTCTTGCGGTCGACGACCCGAAGGTAGCCGTCCTCGTCCATGTCGAGGATGTCGCCGGTGTGCAGCCAGCCCTCCGAATCGATTGCCTCTGCCGTCTTTTCGGGCTGCTTGCGGTAGGCCCTCATCACCAGCGGACCGCGGACCAGAAACTCACCGTCATCGGCGATCTTGCCTTCCAGACCGGGTAGCAGCTTGCCGACGGTGCCCAGCCGCACATCCCGTGGGTGACTGACCGACGCGACATTGCTCAGCTCGGACATGCCCCACACCTCGGCGATCGGAATGCCCAGACCCGCGAAGAATCCCAATGTCTCCTTCGGGATCGGCGCCGCGCCGGATACGGCCCAGCGCACCTGATCCAGTCCGAGCTTTTCCCGTACCTTCGACAGCACCAGCTCGTCGGCCTGCGCCCATTCGGCTGCGACGTCGTCGGGCACGGGGCCGCCCTCGAGCATCGCCGCGGCCGTCTTTGCCGCGGCCGCCAGGCCCCACTGCAGGCCTTGTCGCTTGGTCTCGTTCGGTTCGTTAGCCGCCGCGAATTCTATTGCTGCTTTGAGCTTTTCCCATACCCGAGGGACCGCGCCCCAGATCGTCGGCCGGACGTCGGGCAGCGCCGCCGCGATCGCTCGGGCATCCGACACGGTGGTGACCTGCGTACCGAACACCTCTTGGAGGTAGAGGCAGCCCATCCGATCGGCGATGTGTGCGGACGGAAGAAACGACGTGATCCGGTCGCCGAACTCGATGCCCAGCACCTCGTCGAGCGCGAACGCCTCGAACAGCAGGCTGGCGTGCGTCGTCTCCACACCCTTGGGGTTGCCCGTCGTGCCCGAGGTGTAGATCAATGTCGCGATGTCGTCGGGTTGCACTGCCCGCCAGGCAGATTCGAAGTCGAAGTCGTCGGCTCCGGCGGCCAGCATCTCGTCGAGCGATATGGCACCCTCCGGCGACCCGTCGAGGCAGACGATGTGCTCGATCGCGGCGCCGCTGGCCGTCATCCGACCGACGTACTGCTGCTCACAGATCACCACCTTCGTCCCGGCATTGCCGAACAGATACGTCAACTGGTCGGCGGCCAGCGTGTTGTATACGGAAAACGACGTGGCCCCGAGATGTTGCGCCCCGACGTCGAGCGGATAGAACTCGACGCGGTTGGCCATCATCAGCGACACCGTGTCGCCGCGCCCGACCCCGAGCGCCGCTAACCCAGCCGCGACCTGACGCACCTGGGCGGCGTACTCACGCCAGGTCAGGGTCTGCTCGTCGCCGGGTGTTCGCAATGCGACCGCGTCCGGATCGATTGCCGCGGTCCGCTGAAAGGCCTCGCAAAGAGTGGCCGGTCGCTCGGTCATGACGGCTAGCGTACGGCGGGGGCTGCCAAGGACAGCAAGAAACGGCATCCGCCCGACCGCCGTGTGCACGGTGGGTGCAGTCACGACAACGGTGCCGTCACCCGCTCAAGCAGCCCGGGCCGAACAGCGCCTTCAGGTCGCCCATCAGTGCCGACGACGGCGTGACCCGCAGCGACTGGTCCAGCTCCAGCGTGGTGACGCGGTCGCCGCTGACCAGGCGAAGATGCACCTGAGCCGTGCCCGGGTGTCGGGCCAGCACCTGCTTGAGCGCCGTGACCTTGTCAAGGGTGCACTGCCGAGTCGGCAAGCTCACCGCCACCGGCCGGTTGGCCGCGGCATTCGAAAAGTCCGGGACCACAAGGTCGTTGGCGATCAGGCAGATCCGGTCGTCTTGGACGCGCACTTTGGCGCTCACCAGCACGACCGCGTCGTCGACGATCTCGGCTCCCTGACTGGAATACACGTGCGGAAAGAACATCACCGTGATGCCACCACTGAGGTCTTCCAATTGGGCTGACGCCCAGGCCAGTCCGTTCTTGTTGACGCGCCGATCCACCGACGCGAGGATGCCGCCGACGCGCACCGGAGTGTCGTTGGGCACGTCGCCGTCGAGAATCGCGGGAATCTGGGTGTCCACCTGGCCGGCGAGCAGATGCGCGACACCGTTGAGCGGATGCCCCGACACGTACAGCCCGAGCATTTCCCGCTCCAGCGCGAGTTTGTGCTTGTCGTCCCATTCGTCCTCGGGAACCTTGATGGTGAACACCGCGTCGGTGCCCGAATCCCCGTCACCGCCGAACAGGTCGAACTGTCCCATCGCCTCGGCCTTCTTGGTGCCCAGCACGGATTCGACCGCGTCGGTGTGCACGAGGAACAGACCTTTGCGGGGATGGCCGAGCGAGTCGAACGCCCCGGACTTGATCAGCGACTCGGTGACCTTCTTGTTGCAGGCCCCGATGTCGACCTTGTTCAGGTAGTCGGAGAAGTCCGTGAACTTGCCTTTGTCACTGCGGGTTCGGATGATCGATCGAACCACGTTGACGCCGACGTTACGCACCGCACCGAGTCCATATCGGATGTCGGTTCCCACCGACGCGAAGTTCACGGCGGATTCGTTGACGTCGGGCGGCAGCACCGTGATGCCCAGTTTGCGACAGTCGGCCAGATACACCGCCGCTTTGTCCTTGTCGTCGCCCACCGAGGTCAACAGCCCGGCCATGTACTCGGCCGGATAGTTGGCTTTCAGGTACGCCGTCCAGTACGACACCATCGCGTACCCGGCGGCGTGCGACTTGTTGAACGCGTAATCGGCGAACGGCAGCACGGTGTCCCAGAGTGCCTTGATGGCGCCCGCGGAGAACCCGTTGGCGCGCATGCCCTCTGCGAAGCCCTCACGCTCCTTGTCCAGCACGTCGCGCTTCTTCTTGCCCATCGCTTTACGAAGGATGTCGGCTCGGGCCAGCGAGTACCCTGCCACCTTCTGCGCGATGCGCATGATCTGTTCCTGATAGACGATCAGGCCGTACGTCTCGGCGAGGATGTCGAGCAGGGGTTCGGCCAGCTCCGGATGGATGGGCTTGACCGCTTGGCGATCGTTCTTGCGGTCGGCGTAGTCGTTGTGGGCGTTCTGGCCCATCGGGCCGGGCCGGTACAGCGCGATGACCGCGACGATGTCCTCGAACCCGGTGGGCTGCATGCGCCGCAACAGGTCGCGCATCGGACCGCCGTCGAGTTGGAACACCCCGAGCGTGTCGCCGCGGCCGAGCAACTCGTAGGTGGGCTTGTCGTCCAGCGGCAGCGCCTCGAGGTCGACGTCGATTCCCTTGTTGGCCTTGATGTTGTCGATCGCGTCACCGATGATCGTCAGGTTGCGCAGGCCCAGGAAGTCCATCTTGAGCAGGCCGATGTTCTCGCAGGACGGGTAGTCCCAGCCGGTGATGATCGCCCCGTCCTGCGGCCGCTTCCACAGCGGGATGACGTCGGCGAGGGGTTCGGAGCTCATGATCACCGCGCAGGCGTGCACCCCGGCGTTGCGGATCAGCCCCTCCAGGCCCAGCGCAGTGTCGTAGATGGTCCGCACTTCGGGGTCGGTGTCGATCAGGCCGCGCACCTCGGCGGCCTCCTTGTACCGCTCGTGGCCCGAGTCGGTGATGCCCGACAGCGGGATGTCCTTGGCCATGATCGGCGGCGGCAGCGCCTTGGTGATCCGGTCGGCGATGGAAAAGCCCGGCTGGCCGAAGTGGATGCGTGCCGAATCCTTCAACGCCGCTTTGGTTTTGATGGTGCCGAAGGTGATGACCTGCGCGACGCGGTCATGCCCGTACTTCTCGCTCGCGTAGCGCAGCATCTCGCCGCGGCGGCGGTCGTCGAAGTCGATGTCGATGTCGGGCATCGACGCGCGCTCCGGGTTGAGGAAGCGCTCGAACAGCAGCCCGTGCTCGATCGGGTCGATGTCGGTGATGCGGAGCGCGTAGGCCACCAGCGACCCGGCGGCCGACCCGCGGCCGGGCCCGACGCGGATGTCCACCGACCTGGCGTAGCCCACCAGGTCGGCGACGATCAGGAAGTACGACGGAAAACCCTTGTCACAGATGACCTTGATCTCATAGGCGGCCCGCTCGGCGTAGCCGTCGGGCAGCCCGCCGGGAAACCGCCGCCGCAAGCCGGCGTCGACCTCGTGACGCAGCCAGGAGGCCTCGTCGTGGCCGTCGGGCACCGAGAAGACCGGCATCCGGTTGCGCGGCTGCCACACCTTGTCGTAGGACTGCACCCGCTCGGCGATCAGAAGTGTGGAGTCGCACGCGCCGGGCACCTGGTCGTCCCACAGCTGGCGCATCTCGGCCGCGGATTTCAGGTAGTAGCCGTCGCCGTCGAACTTGAAGCGATTGGGGTCCGACAGTGTCTTGCCGGTCTGCACGCACAGCAGCGCCTCGTGGTTGTGGGCGGCGTCGCGGGTGACGTAGTGACAGTCGTTGGTGGCCAGCGGCGCGATGCGCAGTGTGCGGCCGATCTCCAGCAGCCCGTCGCGGACCCGGCGCTCGATGGCCAGCCCGTGGTCCATCAGCTCGAGGAAGTAGTTCTCGGGCCCGAAGATCTCCCGCCAGCGGGCAGCCGACTCGAGTGCCTCGCGGTGCTGGCCGAGCCGCAGCCGGGTCTGCACCTCTCCGGACGGGCAGCCGGTGCTGGCGATGATGCCGTCGGCGTGCTCGGCGATCAGTTCGGCGTCCATCCGTGACCACTTGCCCAGCTGGCCCTCGAACGAGGCCAGCGACGACAGCTTGAACAGGTTGCGCAGGCCGGCGGCGTTCTCGGCCACCATCGTCAGATGGGTGTACGAGCCGCTGCCGGAGACGTCGTCGTCCTTCTGGCTCGGATCACCCCACAACACGCGACGCGTCTCGAACCGCGACCCGGGCGCGACGTACGCCTCGATGCCGATGATCGGCTTGATGCCGGCCGTGGTGGCCTCCGAGTAGAACTCGCTGGCCCCGAACATGTTTCCGTGGTCGGTCATCCCGATGGCCGGCATTTCCAGCCGCTGCGCCTCGTCCAGCATGGGCGCGATCTTCGCGGCACCGTCCAGCATCGAATACTCGGTGTGGTTGTGCAGGTGCACGAACGAGCCGCTGCGATGAGCGCTAGCGCGAAGAGCAGACAAATCGGCGGAACCGTCCATAGGCAGGCCAGTCTATGACCGCGCACCGACACTCTTCGGGCGTGTCGCGGCGGGCAATTCCGGCGTGTCTTCACACGGGTCGGCGCATACTCCGAGACATGCCTGGGCGCACTGCCCTGATCTGGCTGTATCGTGCCGGAGCCGTTGCGGCTTGCACTGTGATCGCCGCCGCACCAGCCAGCTTGGCGCCACCACAAGCATGCGCATGTACGTGTCGGCAGTACGACACAGCCGAAGAGGCGGTCGAGGCGTTCGACGTGGTCTTCCTCGGTGAGGCAACCCGCAAGACCGCCCACGACCACACCGGCGTGTACCAGTTCCGGGTAAAGGAGGTCTACAAGGGCAACGTCGGTGACACGACCACCGTCGGGACCCCTCGCCAAGACACCGCTTGCGGTGCGTCCTACACATTGTTCGACGACAGATTGATGTTCGTCAGGACCTCCGATGGTGATCCCGCGCAGTTCTCGGCGACCTCATGCGGACCCAGCTCCGCGCGGCGCGCCAACATCACGGCGGTCATGGAGCGGCTCTACGGTCCGCCCCGGCCTCCGGATTCGTCGGCTCCGTCCGCCTCGATTGCGTCGGACGACGACACCGCGTGGGCGCTCCCCGTTGCCGGGGGCGCCGCGGTCGTGGTCCTGCTCGCGGCGGGAATCGCGTTCGTGTTCTGGCGTCAGCGCCGTGCGACGTAGAAGTTGACTATGCGGGCTGGCGCAGCAGTCGCGCCACCTCATCGGCCTGTTGGGCGGGCAGATCCCCGGACAGCTCAAGCGCCTCCGAGTTGATGGGTGCCGTGATCTGCGGCGCGGAGACGACGACGCCGTCGCGGACGAACGCCAGTTGTTGACCGACATGGCCGGCGGTGAGGTCGGCGAAGGCCGCCGCTGAGGCGGGCTGCATGGTCACCCGCACGACATGGAAGTCCGATGCCGGCGATTTGACAGAATCGACGCCGGTCAGTTGCAGTCGGACCGCCTCCGGTCCGAGCACGTAGGCCGCCGTACGTGTCATGTCACAGACGGTCACGACGTCCGCCGGCACAAGCAGCGGCGGCGGCCCCTGCGCCGACGGGCACTCGTCGGGGGTGCGGACCTCCTGCACGGGGCGAACCGGAAGCGGCTTGATGTTCGCCGCCGGCGCGACGACGGGCCGAGACGTGGGTGCCGGCGGGGACTCATCGGTACCGCGTGTGACGATCTGCGTCCAGACGGTGCTGATGACCGCGACGATGACGGCGACACTTCCGATCAGGGCCACGACGGCCAGGAACTTCCTCAACAGCTCGGTGCGGCGCCGCTCGATCACACCCGGAGTCTCGCACGGCAGGCAGAAAGTCGCGGACAGTCACCGTGACGACGATTCGGGGGTCAGCAGATCGACATCGCCGGCCGACGTCCCGGTGGACCGGCGGCGCAGCCCGTCCAGCGTGAGGACGGCGAGTGCGCCCCAGATCAGCGCGAAACCCAGCCAGCGGGCCGTCGGCATCGGTTCGTGGCCGACCATTAGGCCCCATGCCATTTGCAGGCCGGGGTTGAGGTACTGCAGCAGCCCGAGCGTGATCAGCGGCAGCCGCTGCGCCGCCGCGGCGAACAGCAGCAGCGGGATCGCGGTCACCGGGCCGGCCAGCACCATCAGCGCGGTGTGCCCGGCCCCGAGACCGACGAAGTGGGCGTGGTCGACGACCTGGAGGAAAACCAGATACCCTGCGGCGAACGGCAGCGCCAGCAGCGACTCGACGGCAACGCTGACCGGTGGGTCGGCCGTCACCACCTTCTTCACCAACCCATACACACCGAACGACGTGGCCAGCACGATCGCGATCACCGGCAGCCCGCCCACCTCGGCGGTGAGCACGGCGACTGCGGCGACCGCGATCACCAGCGCGATCAACTGCAGCCGCCGGATGCGTTCCCGCAGGATGATCACGCCGAGCGCCACCGAGACCAGGGGGTTGATGAAGTAGCCGAGCGCGGCATCGATCACGTGCCCGTGTGATACCGCGAAAATATATGTGCCCCAGTTGATCCCGATGAGCACCGACGCCGTAAGCCAGTCCCTCCCTGCGCATGTCACCCACCGGTGTGTCCGCGGAGCGCGTCGAGCGCATGCTGCAGGTCGGGCGGATACGCGGCGGTGATCTCGACGCGCCGGCCGTCGGCCGGGTGGGTGAAGGACAGCGACCATGCATGCAGCCACTGATGGTCCAGGCCAAGTTTTTTCGCCAGTGTCGGGTCGGCACCGTAGGTCAGGTCGCCGACGCAGGGGTGGTGCAGCGCAGCGAAGTGCACCCGGATCTGGTGGGTGCGACCGGTTTCCAGGTGGATGTCGAGCAGGCTTGCGGCGCGGAACATTTCGATGGTGTCGTAATGAGTGATGCTGTGCCGGCCACTCTCGGTCACCGCGAACTTCCAGTCGGGACCACGATGCCGCCCGATCGGCGCGTCGATGGTGCCGCTGGACGGATCCGGATGTCCTTGCACCAGCGCGTGATAGCGCTTGTCGACGGTGCGTTGCTTGAATGCGCGCTTGAGCAGGGTGTAGGCGCGCTCGGACAATGCGACGACCATCACGCCCGAGGTGCCCACGTCGAGGCGATGAACGATGCCCTGCCGCTCGTGGATGCCCGACGTGGTGATCCGGAAACCGGCCGCGGCCAGCCCGCCGAGCACGGTCGGCCCGGTCCAGCCCACCGACGCGTGCGCGGCGACGCCGGCTGGTTTGTCGACCGCGACGATGTCGTCGTCCGCGTAGAGCACCGTCATACCGGCCACTTCTTCGACCCGGTTCTCAAGCGGTGCAGGCTGTTCGGATAATTGCACCTGAAGCCAGGCGCCCGGCGTCAAGCGATCGGACTTGCCGACGCGGGCACCGTCGATGTCGACCGCTCCCTCCTCGGCCAGCGACGCAGCCGCGGTGCGCGACAGCCCCAGCAGCCGGGCCAGGCCGGCGTCGACCCGCATGCCGGCCAGCCCCTCGGGGACCGGCATCGACCGCTCGGCCATCAGCGCTCCGCGGTGCTGGCCGCGTCGTCGGGCCTGCGTCTGCCGGCGGTGTCGAAGTCGTAGCCGAAGACCGACAGCGCCACCAGCAGCACGGCGCCCCCGACGACGCACGAGTCGGCGACGTTGAACACCGGCCACCAGCCGATCGACAGGAAGTCCACGACGTGCCCGCGCAGCGGGCCGGGCCAGCGGAAGAACCGGTCGACGAGATTGCCCAGCGCCCCACCCAGAATCATGCCGAGCCCGACCGCCCACCACGGGGAGACCAGCCGCCGGCCCATCCAGATGATGCCGATGACGACCGCGGTCGCGATCAGGGTGAGGATCCACGTGTAGCCGGTGGCCATCGAAAAGGCCGCTCCCGAGTTGCGAACCAATGTCCACGTCACGGTGTCGCCGATGATCGACACCGGCTGCCCGGGGTTCAGCAGGTGCACGGCGAGGACCTTGCTGACGACGTCCACCGCCAGGATCACCGCGGCGACGGTGACCAGCAGCATGACGCGGCGCCGGGGCGCAGGACCGCCGGTGTCACCGGTCGAGGGGCTGGACTGGTCGCTCACTCCCCCATCATTCCAAAGGGGGGTGTGCGGCATGATTCGGCCATGAGCCGCGTCACCGTCGTGACCACCGGCGGCACCATCGCATCCGCGGCCGACGACAGTGATGTGTTGCGGCCGGCACGCACCGGTGCGGAGCTTGTCGCGGGGCTCGACGTCGAGGTCGTCATCGCCGTCGTCGACGTCATGAACCGAGACAGCTCACAGCTGACCGTCGGCGACTGGGATCTGATCATGTCCGCGATCACCGCTGCGGACGGCGGCGGGGCCGACGGCGTCGTCGTCACTCACGGCACCGACACCTTGGAGGAGACCGCCGCCTGGCTCGAGCTGACGTACGGCGGAACCGCTCCGGTGGTGCTGACCGGCGCGGCGAAGAGCGCGGACGCCGCCGACGCGGACGGGCCGGTCAATCTTCGTGACGCGGTCGCGCTGGCCGGCGGCGACGAGGCCCGCGGCCAGGGAGTTCTGATCTGTTTCGGCGGTGCGGTGCTGGACCCGTTGGGCACGCAGAAGATCGCGGGAGGCTTTGACGGCCCGCGGTTCACCGGCCGCAAAGAGCGGCGTTTCCTCGGTGCCGCGGCCGCGGTTTCGGCCCCGCGGGTCGACGTGGTCGCCTGCTATCTGGGGGCGGACGCGGTGGCACTCGACGCGTGCGTGGCTGCTGGTGCGCGCGGGCTGGTGCTGGAGGCGCTGGGGTCGGGGAATGCCGGGGACGCGATCGTCGACGCGGTGCGCCGGCACTGCGCGGCGGGCGTGGCGGTGGCGGTGTCGACGCGGGTGCCGTCCGGCGGGGTCAGCGCACGCTACGGGCCGGGCCGGGAGTTGGTGGACGCGGG